>Ga0155736_103_pt1 | contig 36691 bp, 35 predicted proteins | sample RifCSPlowO2_01_FD_107390 | JGI IMG/M metagenome (GOLD analysis project Ga0155736, IMG submission 107390) | Candidatus Woesebacteria bacterium RIFCSPLOWO2_01_FULL_44_14 | reverse complement strand
CCAGGTTTGGTTGGGGGCGCCGATTTTGTCGTCGAATTTGCTTAAATATACATGAGCCATGTGCGGCCGCTTGGCAAAGTGGGCATACCAGGTTTTTTTGACGATTTTTGCCTCTCCGCCGCCGAGCCAGTATTTTAAGCTTATCTCATGCTCTTCACCGACATGACTGCCATAGTTATTGGGGTGATCATTTAAAATTCCGATACGTTTGAGGAAATATTTTCTATTGGCAAGCCAGCAACCGCCCATAATCGTCATCGTATCGTCAACGTCATATTTGGGACCTTGCCGCGCCACCTTTCTTTCAGCCCAATTTCGAATAGGCAATATGGTGCCGTGGCGGGGTGTTATAACCGGAGAGCCGATGTAGTGATAGACATAGGGTGGACCGACTTTCTTCCAAGTGATGTAATCGATATCATAGTGCAGAGGAGTCACGATCCAATTTTCCTTGCAATTTTCAGCCATAATTTTGTCGTAGCCCGGGCCAAAAGCACAATGACAATCGCAGCGCATGATATATTTACCCCGGGCTAAGGCCAAGCCGGCATTGATTCCCGCCCGCGTGCCTTGGCCGGGATTAACAATTACTCTGACTCTGGGTTCGGATTTAAGCGGCGGGTCGGGAAAATAATGATCCAAAACGACGATAATTTCGATCTCGGTTCTGGCATTTTTTAAAAGTGAGTCAACCGTCTTTTGAATAAAGGGGTCTTTGTCTGCCGGCATGATAACGGAAACGAGTGTTTTTTTCATTCTGCCTCTTTCTCCCACTTGTAATCCGTCTTCATGAAATAATCTCGCGCGGAGGCGGCCTTTCCAATTATATCTGCAAGTGATAGTCTTTCGCCCTTCAAAAACCTTTCATTGAGCTGCTGGGCCGACGGCCCAGGCGTGTGGTGAGGAAAATCTGTTTGAACTTGGTTAATTTCATTATTGACAAACTTTGCTTTGGCAAAGCATTGCACCAGTGGTCGATCGGGAATATTTACATTTAAGACTTGTTCTAAATAGTTCGGAGTCCTAATTTCCTTTGCCGCCTCTATCATTGGTAGAACATCTTCTTTGCGAAATACGTGAGCTGCCACTGTCATCGGGGCACCCCAGCCCCGGAGCCGGTAGTTGAATGTTGGACTACTACGGCTAAAGGGTTGCCATTCATATTTATTATCCTTCAATTCCGGAAAACCCCGCCAACGATAATTGGGCGACAATCTTAAACTTAGACAAATAATCTCTGGATTTCTTTTGAGTTCCTTAAATTCGCGGCAGGTGATATCAAATGGCCTGATCATGATATCGTCGTCGACCAAAAAGAGCACGTATTTACCACCCCGTTTGATTAATTCGATGAGCTGTTTTCTGAAATTTGTCTGGCGCACAAATTTGACTGCGGGGTACATTTTTTTGACCTTAGCATATCCGGACTTAAACTCAGGGTCATAAGTGTATAAAACAACACCCGGTATATTCAGGCTCCGCAGTAGGAGTTCCAACTGACAAGCCCTGTTTTTGCTAAATATAATTGTATTTATACTAATCATTTTTTTTGAAATAAACATTCCATTCACGACGATCAGAGCGGTCGACATCTGTTATTTCAAAATTGTTACCCATCAAAAATTTTTTTAGGGAGTCAAATGTATTATCGACCTTATAAGTTGAAGTTTCCGGTAATCTTGAAGTTTCTACAACACCGCTTTGTAACAGAGAAAGATACTTGCTAAAAGATTTTAATATCTTTAGGTCCGCTCCTTGGGCATCGCAATGAAGGTAGTCAACAATTGGAATATTTTGCTCTTCAATGAACCTTTCCATTGTGGTCACCATCACATTTATGGTTTTTGTAACCTCAAAACGATGTGCTATTCTTCCCCAGATTGTATTTATATTATCCGTGTAATCAAAAAGTGAGCTGCAGACCTGTCCATGCCTTGGCGTTACATTGAATTTTGCGATTCCATTGAAATCCGAAACTGCTTTAGGGGTAAGTATATAATTTGGGAGATGAGCGGTTTTTTCTCTGATTAAATTGCAAAGTTCCGGGTTTGGTTCGAAAGCGTAAACAATATTATTTGTACTAGCTTTAGCAAAATCGATGGTTGAGCTTCCATCGTTTGCACCAACATCAAAAATAATCTTCATGGCAATTTGTTAAATATATTGACTAGTTTACCATCCATCGGCGGGATGTCCAGATCGTTGATGTTACAGTTTTTCTACCAAAATACCATAATCAAAAAAGTAGAGACAGTCTATTTCGGTTTTAAGAAAACATGCGAGAGCGTTTTCTGGAGTTTCAACGATGGGTTCTGTGTCATTAAAACTCGTATTAACCAAAATTGGAACGCCGGTGAGTTTTTCCCATTTTTTAATAAAGTGGTAATACCAAGGATTTAACTCCTTATTAACGGTCTGAAGTCTGCCCGTGCCGTCATAATGAACAACGGCTGGGACTTTATCCCGTTTATTCTTTTTAATTTTTATGGCGAAGGACATATAAGGGCTTGAGACTTTTTCTTCAAACCAATATCCGACTTTTTCTTCCAAAATGGAAGGGGCGACGGGCCTAAACCATTGTCTGTGTTTTACTTTTTCATTTATTTTTACCTTCATATCGGGACTTCTGGGATCGGCGAGAATGCTGCGGTTACCCAGGGCGCGTCTGCCGGTTTCAGAACGACCGCCATAAACTGCGACTATTTTTTGGTCATTAATTTTACGCAATACTTCTTCGTCAGTGGCTTTTAGGACCTTGATTTTATTGCTAAGAAGGCTGCATGCATTTTCAATATCTTTTTGAGAATACGATTTCCCCAGGTACGGCGACATGTTTTGAATTTGATTTTTTATTCTTTTGTTGCCTAAGATGTGATGCCATAAATACCTCGCGGAACCCAAGGCGGCACCAGCGTCATAGGGGACTGGGTCGGCGAAAATGTTTTTTATTTCTGGGAACCATGTCCTAATTTTCCCGAGCAGGACGCAATTAAGTGAGACACCGCCTGAGACACAGAGGTTTTTGTGACCCTTGATATAAGGAGTTACGGCGCGTCTAAATGTCGTTTCTGTATATTTTTGAAGTGAAGCGGCGACGTTGAATTTTTCTTGCTCCGATTTATTTGCCAAGGTGATTAGCTCCTTAAGGTTTTCACGAAAATTAGGCATTAATTTTGTGTATTTGGGTTTGCCTAGGGTGGCCATCGCCATCACCGTCCCAGCCTGATCTCCCGTTGGATAGCCGACTGATAGACCAAATACATATTTCGTCATGTCGTGCCAGACCCAGCCCAGATTGGCTTCTGGTCCGTGGAATATTTTCAGCCTTTTAATTTTGTTTTTAACGCCTTGGCTAATGGTGAAACCGGTCGTCGTCTTGTCGTCCTCCCGTCCGCCTCCGTCCATGGTAATAATTAAAGCCTTATCAAAGTTACTGGTATAAAAAGCATTTGCCGCGTGGGAGAGGTGATGCCCGAACTCATAAAATTGTCCTACGTAAGGCGCGAGGATCTTAAACATCCTCTCTTCGCTTTTTTTATCGCCGGTGATTCGGTGTCTTTTTTCCACTCTTCCGCCCCAATTGCCGAATGTAAAACAATCAATATCTTTAGGGTTTTCGTACCGCGAGAAGAAAAACTTCAAGCCGTCGCCTAATTCCATTTTCTTTCTGGTCACTCTTTCAAGTTCTTCGCAAAGAATTGGAATCCCGTTTTCCAAAACACAGTAGGCGACATCATGGCCAGATTGAAAACCGACAATTTTTGTCACTTTAGGTATTTGCGAAAGATCCCCAGAATCCGGAGTCCAGATTTTTTCAATGCTATTATTGTGAATTCCGAATTTTGGAAACACTTTCTTTTTTACAAAAATGGCGTTAAATGAAGTTGCGCTTAGGAGTTCATAGCCCTTCTCCCGGCCGAGTTTAACCATGTAGGAGAGCGAGGCACCGCTCATGCCATTTGGCGCTTGGAGGTAGTCTGTATATTTAACCAGTGGATTAAATTCGATAATAACCACAAGCGGAGAGTGATTGTGTAAGGATTCCCAGATGTAGTATTCGTTTCCATCGATGTCGATCGATAAAAGTTCGAAATCTTTTGGTAGTGGCACGCCTTTAAGTAAATTGTCTAGGGATCTTTCGCCGGCGGGCTCGACGTGGGCGCAAATGCAATAAGTATCACGGTGAGCCCGCTCGTGGTGCTTTTTGAGTTTTAATAGCCTTTGCTCGTTGGCTTCAATCAAAACTCCATGCCAGCCCCGCTCAATGAGCGCATAAGTATTGCTTAAGGTTCTGCCATAAGCTCCTACGTCAACACACCAGCCGGTTCTCACTCCCAGTATTTCAAATATCTTCTCTAAAATGCCATCCTCACCCCTTTGAGAAAATCTATTTTTGCTATATTTCAAAAGCCACCTGTTATCCACACGACTAGACATTTTAAGTTTTAATTATCGCCCAGCCCCAGCGGGGGAGGCGATAGACTGTTAGCTTGTTGTCTTTGGCAAAATTGTTGACGGCCGCGACGACCCCAAAGTCAACACGGGGATTGACCAAGTCGTTTCGGTAGTCATCGCCAATCAGGAATCTGTTTTTTTTGACTTTGGGGTACCAATTTTGTAAGTCCATCAAACAGCCATTATAGCTGTGATCCGCGTCAACGTAAATGAAGTCGAAGGAATTGTTGGGGAAGTGGGCGGATGCCTGGTCGGTGTACCCGCGGTAGATTCTCACGAATGGTTTACCTCTCATTCTTTTTGTGAAATTTTGATATTGGCGATCCAAGGCTGTTTGAGAAAAACCGGCATCGTTGTGGGCCGTATTGGCATCGTCCCGCCAAATATCAACTGCGACGGCCAACTGGGGATGGTGTTTGATCATGAGATCAAAATTTTGGCCGTTTCTAACCCCCAGCTCACAAATAGCCTGACAATGATACCCTTCCATGAAGGGACGCCAGACCCGTTTCTTGTTTTTTATTGCCAAATTGCGCAAATCAACGATTGCGTCAGGAGTAACCATAGTGATTAAATATTTTGATCAATCTTTCATTCATAAGCGGAAAATTCAAGCTATTTTTACCATGCAGAGCAATGCCCAAAGTATCTAAACCTTTATTCCGTGGGTGAAAGGGATGAAAGTGCAAAACTCTTAAAGGTTTGATGGCTCTCTCATAGCAGAGTGCGATTCTTCTCATGCCAAAATTGTAGGTGTTGTTGAGGCGCTTGATCCTGGCGTTAATATTTCCGATATCATTGTCAGTTAAATATTGAATTGCAGTTTCGTCGTGCCGTTCCCGCCGGTTTTCGTCAAGACCAGGAGCGATCCTGGCCGCAATCGCGCGGAAGATATCCCCGGCCGATTTTTTGAAAAAGAAGCTGCCCATTTGCCAGTTGGGCTTGCGGCCGTAGTCGGTCAGGCCCAGGTCTACTCCCTCAAGTTCCAATTCAGATTCGGTTATCGGTTCAAGTTGGTAAGCGTCTAGATCGTGGCTCCAATAAATGGTGTTTTCTTCGAAAAATCCAATGTCAAATAAATGCACGATTGTGGTGATTTTGCTGGCCTCTTTTTTGATAGGGCAGTAGCCTTTTGTAACGACCGTTGCTTTAACTCCGTTGTATTCGTATGGGAAGTCCATAACCAAAACAATATCCTCGGGTTTCCAGCCCAGTTCCAGGCTGTTTTCGATCTGAATCTTTATAAATTTACTGCTCTCGGCATCAAAGCCGTCGGGATTGACATAAATTAAAAGATTTTTCATAATGATAATTACAAGCTTCGCTTATTGCTTCTCAATAACGACCAGATTATCCTGTCTGCGCCCGTCCGGAGACTTAACGATCCGGCAATCAAACTCAGTCAGTTGCTCTTTGACAGTCTCTGGCCGTGTGACGTCCTCGATGATGTAAAGGCAGCTTTTTTTAATCAGTGGAATTATTGTTCTTGCCGTTTGAAGTTGGAACCTCTCGTTGTGTGGCCCGTCGTCAACCAGTAAATCAATATCCGGGCCGATATCGTCGATCAATTTTTGTAAATTAGCCACACGAGTCGTACTCATTAAGATTGTTTTGATCCGCGCTGCCTTGAACATCGTAGTTGAGTCCCGGTCAACCCCGTAAACAATCGCGTTTGGAAAAAAATCCCGCCACATACGTAAACTCGCCCCCACCTGATAATGCTCCGGCGTCCACTGCATCGTCTCGCGACTGCCAATTCCGATTTCTAAAACTTTCTTGACTTCCCGCCTCTTGTTTTTAAGCAGCTGATAATAAAATGGCGTATAGCTATGACCAAGTTGGGGGCATTTATCCGTCCCATATTTGTGGGCCAGTCGACAAAGCGGGGTTGTTTTCATTTTTTGCTCCTCGGGTTTTTCTCGTCCAAAAGTTTAATTAAAGTTTCTGACAAAAAGAGTTTTTTAAAGCGCTCCAAGCGGTCGGGGCGCCAATAGGGATGGAAATGGACAACTTTAATCGGCTGCTCAGCCATGGGGATGGTTGTCTCAACATATCTTTTACCCAGATTGTAGGTGAGGTTCATTTTTTGGCAGCGCGCGCGGATATTATTAACGTTGTCCCGGTAGAGTTCCCACAAGATTGGTTCTTCGTTGGCTTGTTTTTGGTTAGAAAGATCCCAAAGCCAGTGGAAAATATCCAAAGCCGTAGGCTTGAAAAAAAAACTGCCCGTGTTCCACTTTTCTTTCCAGCCGTAGTCGGTGAGTCCCAGGTCATGCGTCAGTTTGACCTCAAATAGGTGATTTTGAAAAGTGTCAAAATCATGAAACCAGGCCTCCTCGGTTAGGATCTGATTCTCCAAAAGGTAAATAATAGCAGGGACTTTGCTGGTTCGGGCATCCCACTCGCAAAACAGATTGTCAGGGACCTCAATGGCTTTGACGCCGTGGTACTGCCAGGGGAAGTTGGTAACCACGAGAAGGTCCTCTGGTCTCCAGTAGTAGAGATTGTTGTCAATCTGGATTTCGGCGTAGCGCGTGTACTCGTCGTCGAAACTCTTGCGCGGATTAAGATAGATTAGGAGATTTTTCATAGATTAATTTGGCCAGACTATCTGGTAAGTGTGGTTTAAATTTTTGAAAAAGACTTTCCCGGTAAGGATGGAAATGGAACACCCTAATTGGTTTATCGGCGATTTGGAGGTTAAATTCGACATTTCTTTTGCCTAAATTATATGTGATATTTAACTTTTGGCAACGAGCGCGGATGTTTCTGAAATTTTCTTTATAAAGAATCCACAAAATGTCTTCTTCGGCGGCCTGGCGCTTGTACATGTCTTTCTTTATCCACTTGAAGATATCTAAGGCCGTGGGTTTAAAGAAAAAACTGCCGGTATTGATTTTGGGTTTCCAGCCATAATCGGTTAACCCAAGATCTTGTTTCAGCCTAAGTTTAAAGGGGTTAACCTGAAAAGCGTCAAAATCATGCATCCAGGCCGACTCCGTTAAAATTTTGTTTTCTAATAAATAAACGATCGCATTGATCTTGCTGCTGGTGCGCCAGAATTTAAAAAACAAGTTGTCCGGCACCTCACACGCTTTTATGTCGTGATATTTGTATGGAAAGTTGGTTACCAAAAGAATCTCCTCAGGCTTCCAGTATTTGAGGCTGTTGTCGATTTGGATCGGGGCGTAGCGCGTATGTTCGTCGTCAAAATGCCGACTTGGGTTGATATAAATCATTAGATTTTTCATCTTTTTTTAACAACCACCAAAGCGTCACCCGCCCTGGGGAATACAAATGCTTGGCAAGCATATGAACGCCGTAACCAATCTCTAATTGCAAACGGCTGTCTGGCATCTTCAATAACATAAATACAGTTTTTTTTAAGGATGGGCATGAGAGTAGAGACGACCTGTATTTGGCTTCTCCCATTATGGCTGCCGTCGTCTATTACCAAGTCAATGTCAGAACCGATGTCGCCGATGAGTTTTGATAGACTAGAACTTTCCCTGGTATCCAACAAAAAGGTCGTGATGCGCTCAGACTGGAAGATGGTACTTGGGTCAATATCAACTCCATAAATCTGCGCATTCGGGAAAAAATCCCGCCACATCAAAAGACTGGCACCAGTTTGATAATGATCTGGAACCCCCGGCATCGTTACCCGACTTCCGATCCCTATTTCTAACACTTTTTTTACTGTCTTTCTCCTGTTTCTTAATAATTTGTAATAGAACGGGGTATAATGGTGGCCAATCTGCGGACATTTATCCGTTCCGTATCTAAAGGCTATTTTACAAAGGGGAGTGATATTCATCATTCTTTAAATTTTTCGTCTAACAACCCGGCTAATCTCTCGGGGAGTATCCGCCTGAATTTATAAAGTACGTTGGACATATAAGGCGGAAAATGGGCGACTCGAATGGGTTTATCCGCAATCTGGATGTTGCTTCTCACACATCTCTTCCCGATGTTGTATGTTTTGTTCATCACCTGAATACGCGGGCGGATATTTTCGTAATCTTCATCGTACATGATGGTCATTGCGTCCTCTTCGTATAGGTTGTCCCTTTCCATTTTTTCAAGTAGTAACTTGAAGATGTCAAGGCTCTTGGGCTTAAGAAAGACGCTACCGAAATTTACCCTCACATCAAACTTTCTGCCAAGGGGAATTAACTTGCTCTCCGGGTAAATTCCATAGCAGGTAACTCCAATGTCTCCGACTATTGGTGGAAGGTCAAGTGGGGCTAATTGGAAGCTATCGAAATCATGGAACCAAGTTAATTGTTCGATGATCTTGTTCTCGAGAAGATAAATAATGGCATTTATTTTACTATTGATGATGCCGCGTTCGTTGGTAGCATAGGATTCATTGATAAGATTGTCCGGCCCGACAAGCGCTTTTATTCCGTGATATTCCCATGGGAAGTTGGTGAATAGGATTATGTCCTCTTTATTCCAAAAGAGCAGTGAATTGTCAATTTGGACCTCAATCATTTTGGCGTATTCGGGAAGATATGTCTTGTCTGGGCTAATATAGACAAGTAAGTTTTTCATCCCCTTTTGCTTTTCAAAAAACCGCTCGCCGAGCAGTTTGGTTAATTTTGGCGGTGTTATTTTTTTTGCTTTATGCAGGTACTTTGGTTCATAAGGTGGAAAGTGGGCAATTCGAAGTGGTTTATCGGCCCGAGCAATCGCACGATCAAGATCGCGCATTTCGATGTTGTAGGTCGTATTGAGCCTCCTAAACCGACTGCTAATATTGTTGAAATTTTTCTTTATTAAAACATTTGTTGCTTCTTCTTCGTTAACTTTGTATTTATCAATTGCACTTTCAATCCAGCCGAATACATCCAAAGCGCTGGGCTTAAAAAAGATGCTGCCTAAGTTGATCCTTGGTTTATAGCCGTAGTCGACAAATCCGATATCGCCATCGAGTGCAGGCAAATCAAGCGACGCCAGTTGGAAAATATCCCAATCATGAAACCAGTTAATTTCGTCAACAAGTCCATGCTTGATCAAATACTGGATGGTAATCGGCTTGTTGGAGGCAGATGTGCCGTGGGATTGGACCTTGGCGTTGAGTTCGTCGCCCACAACCGTGGCTTTAACGCCGTGATATTCCCAAGGAAAGTTAGTAACGACAATGATGTCTTCAGGCCGCCAGTAATCAAGACTGTTGTCAATCTGTGCTTCAGACATCAAAACATATTCCGGAGCAAATTCATGTTCCGGGTAGATATAAAAAAAGATATTTTTCATGCCCTAACATTCGAATAATCAAATAATTTGTAAGTTTTAAAATCATGAGTCTTGATTATGTTTTCAAAATCCACCACCAGCCGCTCAACCGGATACCTTGCCCCGCTCCTTCCCGTATTGTTTTCCTTGTTATAGATTACACATAGTCTTAAAACAACTGCTTTAAGTCCCTTGTGGAGGGCATAGTCTTCGACTATTTTTTGAGACTCTTGCTTACTTTCTACATACTTTCTTACAGTAATATCACCACCAGCTGTAGTTGCAGCCGAGCCGAGATGAATTAGTTTGCAGCCGTATTCCAAACATAAATCTGTTACATTTTTAGTTCCCAAGACATTTATTGTGTGGTAAATTTCCGGGTTTGGAATTCCTTTTTTGACTTTGCCTGCGGCGTGGATGACAAGGTCTGCATCCTTAAAATATGGTCGCAAGGCTTCAATGTCGCGGATATCTTCATTAATACCAACCGCGTTGTATCCTTTTTTAGTCAGATAAGCTACAACGTAAGAACCAATAAATCCTTTAATGCCGGTAACCAATATCATAATATCGCTTTCTAAACTCCCGGCCTTTACCCCAGTAAGGGAGTTGATGACGGGCGGTGCGGTCGGAGTGGGTGTAATGGCGCATGCTCTGGCTGGTTTTAACCTGCACCACTGGATTTTTGGTTTCATAGAATTCAATTTCATTGGGCCAAAATACGTCCTGCTGCTTTTTGTGGGTGCGTTCTTTGGGAAAATTCTTTTCTTCGACTGACCACTTAGGCGCCCCTGCAAAAAGTTTATCGAGAGTTTTTAAGTAAAATTCGCGGCCGACAATTTGAGCGTGGGTGGCCCCTTCTTCTTTTTTCCAGAAGTAAGGTCGGTGTTGGGGCATAACGTATAGGTTTTTATTACGGTAACAAAGATTATCCCTCTCAGGCACGAAAGTGAAGTAGTCCGGTGGGTAGAGGCAATCGGCCTCGGCGGAGAGAACAAAGCGGGTTTTGGCTTCTTGGAGAGCAATTTGCACCTGGCGAAACATGTTAAAGCCGCTAGCTCCCACGTCCCCGACAACGATGTTTTTGCCAAAATTAATTGGCTTCTGGGTAACACTAATAATGGGCAAGTCACCACTGACTTTTAGGATATTATCCCTGATTCTGGCCTCAAACTCCGATTTTTCCCGGTTTGATGAATAATAAATGATAGTGATGTCATTCATGTCAGTGACCGATATTTTTTAGCGACATTCTCAACATGGTATTTTTCTGCGGCCCTCGTGATTTTACTGGCGAATTCGTCATAATAACGCTTATTTTTAAGTTTTGCTACCTCTTTTTCCAATTCATCCATGCTCCGGATTGGAATGTAGTTGTCTTGAAATTCCTGATATCCGAGCATCCAAAAGGCAATTGTGGGAATGCCAAACGAAGCGGCGTTGACGATCTTATTTGGGTGCCTAAGGGGGTTATCCGGGCTAAAGCCAAGATTTCCAATCACCTGGAAATCTATCCGTTTGTAGAAATCGACGACGTCTTGCCTGTTTTGGAAATGATAATAAGTTAAGAAGTTAACCCCAATTTTTTTAAGCCGCTTTTTGATTTCGCCATAGACTATCTCGGCCAGGGGGGACGGTGAGGTAACGATCCCGGCAGTTGCGATCCTTTTTCTTGTTCTTTGCGCCCTTTCGAAATTGCAATGATGCTCGGGAATAACCACGATTTTGTTTTTCAGTATCCCCTTAAGATATTTGGCGCTTAAGGGTGTGTAGGCAATGATTTTAATATCCGGACGGGTTTGCAGCTGCTCGATCATGTGGTGTCCGCCGTCGACGATGTCAACCCAGCCACCCATTTTGACCCAGTTGATTGATTTGGGCTTGATATGGATAATAAGGTCATTTTCAAAGCCTTCGGTGGGGTTATATTTGCCGCCGAGAAACTGCGCCACCTGCTCGCCGCGGATGAGGGATGAGCCTCGGAATAAAGTTGGTTTGGTCGACCGTGTCGGATCGATTCCCATATAATAAGCACTGGCAAAAAAGGAAATATTCATCTGATTTTGCAAATTACTTTTTTGATACCTAATTTTTTGGCGATTACGATTCGATGATCGCCGTCAGACAATCTGTCTTTTTCGTACTGGCCGTTGACCGTTCGGCCTAATAATAACGGATTTTTGATGCCATTTTTACGCACGTCGGCAATCAAGTCAACCCGACCCATTAATAACTCTTTCGGATTCTCAAAACCCCGCCATTTAAGGTAGCGGTAATAGTCGGAGTTGGTCGGATCGGAAGGGTCGTCAATCAGTTTACTAAAAGAAGGTAAAAACTTTCTGCTTCTAACTAAAGGCTGGTTATTAAAAACTTCATCAACATTTTTTTCTGTTAACCGAGGATTGATAAAGATAACTGAGTAATGTTTATAACCAATGACTGATTTATCTCCAATGAAGTCGGAAAATAAGGCCCTCAGCGAGGTTAGATCGCAGGGCGATTTGTGCCGCTGGGATCTGGCGTGCCTACCGACGACGATGACGCTCAATACTCTTTCTTTTAAGTTGTTGACGAGCTTTGTAAGTTGCGGTTTGGTTAACCAATAATGAACGTTGGCCAATAGGGCCACCTGGCAGGCCGGCAAATCGTATTTAGAAATATCTTCTTTAATGATGGTCACCCCCCTTGGATCCTGGGACTCCCAATATCGGGCGTGTTCTAAGTAATCCTCGTCGATTTCAACCCCGATGGTAGTAAATCCCAGGTCTGCCGCCTTCCTCATATAAAACCCGGCATTGCAGCCCAAATCAACCAACAGACCTCTGCCCGAGGGAAGTAGGGGGCGGATAAATCTCTCCCAGCGCTTTTGGCTGGTATCGCGGTGTCTTTGGAAAGGCATAGCCACCCCGTTAATAACCGCTTCCTGATACCATTTTTTTGTATTCATACTAGTTGTTTGTAGAGTTTGGCGATCTTTTTGATATGGTATTTGGCTGCCATACCCAGTAGATTTTTCGTCGCAGCTTTATAATTTTGCGGATTTTTGAGCCTTTTGACCTCGCTTATCAGCTGGTCGATAGTTCTGGCCTTAAGATAATAGTCGTCGACCTCTTTGTAGCCGTCATGAGGAGCCGCAACGGAAGGGATGCCAAATGAGGCGGCGTTGATAATTTTTAAAGGGGTTTTGAGGAACATCCTTCGGGTATACCAAATAATCTGAATATCGATTTTTTTATAAAAATCAGTGACGTCCTGGCGAGTTTGGAAATTAAAGTTTGTGATTAAGCGCAATCCGATTTGTTCTAACCGCTTCCCAATTTCAGCCAGGGGATATTTAAAACTTCGCGGTGAGCCGATAACCCCCACATTGGCAATTTTTTTTCGCCTCCGAACAAAATTTTCAAAGTTGCAGTGCTGTTGGGGAATGAGTACAATCCTGCCGGGCATTTCTTCTTTTAGGATGTCATAAGCAAATTGAGAGGAAACAATTCCCCGCTCATCGGGGTGGTCGCGCAGCCAGTGGACATAGCGGCTGTAATCGATCATATCAAGGTAAGTTTTGCTGCCGGCGGTTTTGACATAGGCGCTCTCTGCCTCCAAATCAGGTTTGACCCAGATGCAAACGTCATTTTCCCAGCCGCTTCTTGGGTTATACTTTGCGCCTAAATACTCGGCAATTTGTTGGGCTCTAATGATGGAAGAGCCAAGCATTAAGTGCTGGTCCCTACTTTGTAAATACGGTTCAGCTGCGAAGTATGAGAGTTTCATATAGTTCATGATACCTTTTAGCAACTTTTTTCCAGGTATATTTTTCCAGTATTTGAATTCTACCGCTTAGCTTCCTCAAAGCCTTTTTGATGCTTTCGACGTCGCGCTCGACCAGAGTAACGCCTTCTAATTCCTCGGCAATCCCGGCCCTAGTCGAAATTACCGGCTTATTCATAGCCAAAGCTTCAAGCGTCGGGTTGTTGCAGCCCTCGCTCCTGCTTGCTAGTACAAGGCAGTCTATGCTTTTATAAAAGTTGGGCATTGCCTTAAGAGGTTTTACACTCCTTCGATGCCATCCATAAGAGTCAATTAGTTTCAGCCCAAGTTCACCGCATGCCTGTTTAATTAATTTAAAACCCTTGTGATCTGAGCTGTCCATATCGTGCCCGACAAAGCCAACGACAAACTTGCGGTTAAAAAGTTTTTCATCGACACCGTTGGGAATATAAATTACGTTATTTTGTTTAATTAATTTCTTGAGTTTTCTGGCCAGCGCCGGATTTTGAGCGACACAGCAAACTGTTTTTTTATAAATTTCGATTAAAACCGGCAGTTTGTCGTAGTATTCATCCAGAGTTCTTTGTGAGGCTAGGGTAGTGAAGACCTTGTTTTTATTTTCGAGAATATAATCCTTTGCCCTGCCGACAGCGCCGCTAAATAAGAAATGAATAACGCTATACTTGTTTCCATCGGGTAAGCTACGATAGTGGGCAATGTCTACTTCGTCACTTTTCCACAGTTTTTTGAAAATCTCGGCCCTATGGGTTGTAGCCCAAGGATATTGGTCGGCGTGAACTAAAAGTATTTTCATATATCAAGTATTGTAGTGCGCATGGTCTTGGTATTTTAGATAGGGATGGCTTTTTATGCTGCCTTTAATAATATTTAGTTTTAAGTTTGGGAATTGTCTCTTTACAATCGGGAAGCTTAGTTGATCTCTTTGACTCCACCGGCAAATCTCGGCCCACCAGGCTTCATTAAATTGATTGACTATCGGGATATTACGGCGGATGAGCATTCCTCCCATAACTACTTCTTCTTTGGCTGGCATGCCGATTTTTTCGTAATGCTTAATTTGTCTATTAACTTCATCGATAACCCAGGGGGTCCTGTGTTTAAAGGTTGAATTTAGCATCATTGCTTCCCAACTAAGATCTCTACGATGATAATGCTCAAAAACTGCCATATCTGCTTCTCCCAGCCATTCATCAACCAGTTTTTCAGCAGGCACGTTTAGAAATATATTGCCGTCTACCCAAATACTTATGTCGTAATCAAGAAATTTGTGAGGAAGAACCTTGTAAATTTTGGCGTTCATGACCGGGCTTGCGAATTTATTGTAGCCTGAAAGTACCTGGATGTCGCTCCGGGGCACGTCTTTGGCGTTGGTAATGGCGGTGTAGACAACTATTTTTGACATATTTTTAAATGTTGCCGACGGTATCCAGAAAAAAAGCGTCTTTGTAGTAGCCATAAGTTTCACTGATGCCGCAGTCGACAAACTTGATACCCCGCTCACAGCAATCCTTGATCCAGAGGGCCAGTAGATAAAGCCCCCAACTGTTTTTATCCAAAACACTGGCGAGATTGAAAAGGGAATTGCTCTTGTGATCATCGATGATGAGGCCAATAGCTTTGACGCCACCGGCGTCGAGCTCAATGGTTTTTAGCCAAGCCTCGGGCAGGCCTTTATTATTTTTATGGAGGTTGTTGACCAGGTCGATTCCAATCATGTGGCCGGGTCTTAGGAGGCTGTCATAGACGCCAATGAAATAATCTTTGTCAAAATTTTTAGTAACTAGTTTTCCTTCAAGTAAACTGTCTTTTCTGGCGAATGATTTAGTAGTCGGGAAGTGGCTTTTTCCCCTCTTGCTTAATTTGTCTCTCCTTTTAAGAAATCCGTCGAAGGTCGTTAGCTCACACATCCAAAACGGTTTTTTACCCGGGATCTTGCCGGCTCTATCGACCTTCTTGTTGGTAAATATCGGCCGAGGAGACCATTGGTTGACGGGTCTATCTGCAAAGATCTTTCCATCGTCAAAATTCATCTGGTCATAGAAATGCTCGAAATTAAAGGAGTAATGCCAGATACCCATGATTGGGGTAAGATTTAATTCTTTTATTGTTTTCTTGGCTTCGTCTATATTCATATTTTGGTATCTACGACCCACTTTTTTTGGCGATAAAAGTGACATGAGGTTCATGCCAGAAAATGTGATTCTCGCTACTTCCAGTCTTGCCTCGGATGTCAAGAATTTCAAACCCTGCACTGACTAATTGGTCGCGCGTCGTGGAAGGAGGCGCGCTGAACAAGAATTGAGGGCCACCGTAGGCATCGTACTTGACGTACCAATCATACAAATGCGGATTTTGTTTCTGAGCGGTGACGATCCGGATAATATTTTTAAAGTTGTCGCGGTCGGAGCCACCGCCGAAAACGTGACCGAGGAGATTATGAGTACTCATGATAAACACACCCCCTGGTTTAAGTACACGCCACACCTCGGCAAGACAGCGCAGGCGATCAGTCAGCGGAAACAAGCCATCTATGCCGTTAAAACTAAAAAGCGCTGCGTCAAAGCTTTTGTTCGGAAACTCCAGGGCAGCGGCATTCATGATCCGAAAATCAAGTCCAGGATATCGCTCCCGTGCACGTTCAATAAGCGGTTGGGATAAATCAATCGCCGTCACGGCGTAGCCAGCCTTTGCCAAAGACCCCGATGTTCGGCCACCACCACACCCCAGATCAATAAGTTGTGCGGGTGGCTTAGGCATGAACTCGCTTATCAAATCACGTTCGATATTCCGTAGACCCTCCTCTAGAGTGTACTGCCGGACGTTCTTCGGATTAGAGAAGTATGTGTTGTTATTCTCGACGATCGTCTGGTCTTGGTTTGTCTCTTTAGATAATCTAGCCAGGCACTTGTCAAGGTCATCAAATTTATAATTTCTGTCAAATCGCCAGGAATGGAGATACATGATCGGGGCGGTTGGCGTACCCGCTTTGAGGAAAGTTTCAAGGAGTTCTCCTTTATTTAAGTCCAACTGACAAGTGGTCAGTCCAACGACCGTCTCAGGATAATCACCTTCATTGAATGGAGGAACGAAGTAGGTTGGAGTTAGCCCTAAACCTTCCAGAATCGATTTGGCGATGGCGATTTCGCTTTCCGGCGGTTCGTGGGTATGCCAAAGTCCGTGGACTGCAATCAGATCATTTCTGTTTCTAAGATAGTTAATAAGTTCCTCGTTCTCTTCGAGTTTTTTAAAAGAGAGAAGCCTAATTTGATCGTTTGTTAGATGTGAGCGCGCATACTTGCCACAGGTTCCGATAGGGGTTATAGCCTGAATGATCTTGTAACCATAGTTGTCACAAATCTCGCAAAATTTTTTGAGTTTGGCGAGATTGGTATCAGTACCAACGTCGTCATTTCTGATAATGAATTTAGTCATGTCCTGACTCCCAGTCCTATTTTAACCCCTTCGGCAAAGGGAAAACTATTTCTCGTTAAATATTCATGTAGTGGTGCTTTATAGTTTTTATTCTTAAGTTCTGGTTTGAGCCATAAAAATTCTTGAACTACGGCGCGATCTAAGAAGGGATAGCGGGTCTCGATGGAATGGCTGCCGGCCACATACTCTTCTTTACCCAAATAGTTATATTGGCAGAAATCGTAAAAATTTTTCCATAGAGTTAGTTTTTGGGGGAATTTACCTTTAAAAGTGCTTTGTTTGGGCCAAAGAGCGTAATCGGCGATGATTTCGTCGGCGCCCTGGCCGCTTAAATAAACTTTGCGGCCCTCCCCGTGGGCCAGACGGCAGATTTTGGAAAGGGCAATCGCCGCGGTGTCATCTTGGAGGCTGCCCTCACCGCCTTTGTAACTAAAATTTTCAACCCCGGTTTTTACCCAGACTCGGTCTTCTTCAAAGTCAGTCGAGCGGGGGAGGTATTGATGATCTGGGAGGAGTTTCATTCTTTGAGTTAAAACTCCTATCTCCTCACGATCATGAATTAAGTAAGCCTTAAAGTCCACACCCTGTTTAGTAAGAGCGCAAACAATGGCGCCGCTGTCATAGCCGGAAGAAACTCCCAAGAAGCAGTCTTTAGTCACTCGCTTTTGGACCGCTTTTTCAAAGGCCACGATCCAGTCGTCGTAAGTGTCTTTGTGTTGGTTTAAATCCCATTCGTGGATTGTTTTTGACTCCTCACGCCCATCAAAGTGAACAATCTCAACAGTATTGGCCGGGATCTTTCTGCCTCCCACGCCAGACTCGTAACTGGCGCACTCCAACCCGTTTCTCCACAGTGGTTTTGTGGCAAATAAATCTGTTGCAAAAAGAGCTAGTTTGTTGTTAAAGTCATAGAGAGCAATGGCCCACTCACCGTCTAGGTGCTTAGGAAAATCAGTGCCGTACTTTTTGTAAAGCGGAATCAGGTTTTCGCCGTCACTTCTGGCAAACTTGTGATTGTAGATCTCGCCGTTGTAAAGGCAAACGATGTCATCCTCAATGTATGGTTGGGGAGTGAATTGCCCGGTAATGTGCAGGAGATTATGGACAAAAGTAAAACCGTCTCTTTTAACTTTACTTGTAAAATCCTGCCCTCTTTTTTGAATGTAAAAATTATTGCCCTTGTTCTTGTAAACTAAAATCCCACACATCTTAATATCTTTTCAATTATATTCCCCATTTGGGTCGGATTTCTTTTTCGTAATAATCTCTCCAGACACTTAAGGCGTAGAGTCCGCTCTCGTTTCTTAAGGAAGGGTTTTCTTTCGTGCCTTCGTGCCGGCCGGCAACAAAATTTCTGTGTTTGTGGGCAAACCAAGTGTTTTTATTAATCATCATTTTTCCGCCGGCTTGCCAGGTTTTAAAAACCATCTCGTGACTGTCCTGGTACATCTGGCCATAGCCTTCGGTTTGGAGTTCGCCAATGACCTCTACCCACCACTTACGCGGCATGACCCACATTGAGCCCTGCATGGCCATTGTTTCGTCAATCATGATATCTTTGCGCTCCTCATCTCGCTCTCGCCAGGGCCGGCCAGAAAATTTTACGTTGCCTTGAATGACTAATTTTTCGTAAATTACAGGTGGAATATCCATTATTTCCCATTTGATGGGATCTAGAAAGTACCTGGTGGCGGTCACAATCCAATTGGGCTGACAGGTTGCAGTTAAGATTCGATCATAACCTTTGGCAAAGGCACAATGCTGATCGCTGCGCATGATAAATTCGCCGCGGGCGACGTCAACTCCGGCATTAATCGCCCCTCGCATACCGCGATTTTTACCCAAATGGACCACGCGGACTCTTTCGTCGTTTGTGATCGGCGTCTCTGGCCAGTAGCCGTCAAGTACGGGGATAATCTCAATCTCGCCCTCGGCATTAGTAAGCAGCGAGTCAATGGTTTTGTGTACCAGTGGATCTTTGTAAGCGGGAATGACGACCGAGAGCATAGTGCCAAGAATTATATGCCAGGCTCCAGCTATTTGACAAGGAGGATATCTAGGCTTTATCTTGAAGACATGACTTGGCACAGGCTGTCGACGCGAACTGCTTGGTTGGGACTTATTTTAATCGCTGGGTTGGGAACAGTTTTTTATTTGGTCTTGGCCCGGGGGGCGAAAATATCAATTACCCAACAGCTTTTGCAGCGGCGCCAGACGATCGCCCGAGCCGAGGCGGCCAGTCTTGTGGCTTTCTTCCAAGACTTCGGTGATTCAGTTGCCGTGTTGGCGCGGTTAGGGAGTCTGGAAAGCCGGGACGCGGAGACTCTTCAGGATATGGAGGTGTTTGTCGAGCAATGGCGCGATAGTGACCTGGTTGGAGGAGTTGTCTTGACCGATAGAAGCGGGGTCGTGCGGTTTAACGCCAATGTCTCGGGGACACCGGATATCGGCGCGTCCCTGGCTGACCGGGATTATTTTGTTTGGGCGAGGAGCCAATCAGGAGAGGGAGAACATTTTGTCGGTCAGCCGGTGGTTAGTCGGCTGGGGGCAACTAAAGGCCAAGTTATCGTGCCCGTAGCCTCGCCGGTATATCAGGGGAACATTTTTGTGGGTGTGGTTGTGGCCTCGGTGAAGCTGCAACCCTTGACTGAGCGTTATTTGGAACTGATGAAAATCGCCGACACCACCCAAACTTATCTGGTTGACGAAGGCGGTGATCTCTTGTATGGCGGTTCTCTCCCAGATGAAGTGAGTGATGATTTTAAAAATACTCTCACCGCTAGTGAGGAAGGTGCTTTACGGACCCGGGAACACCTGGTGGCTTATGCGCCAGTTAAGGTGGCCAGTCAAAATTGGTTTTTAATCATAACCTCTCCGGCTGACCGAGTCATTGATCTGACCACTCCTTTCTATGTCCGCGAAGCTGCGGTTTTGCTCTTTACTTCCCTGACCTTGGTTCTTTTTGGGATCATCGCGGCTCGGGAAAGTCAAAAGAGCTCGTGAAAGTAAGCGTACTTAAGGTGTTCGCGCTTTACCCAGTTGTTTTGAAAATTCAAGTCACCCTTGGCGTAGCGGAAAGAACCTGACTCCGGGTTTTCTTTCATGATAAACCAGGCACCGTCCTGGTTGACAAACCCGTAAAAAGTGACGTCACTATCGTCGATCTCAGAAATTCGATAGCCATCTGTGGGGAGAGGTTGAGCGGGGCCAGTTTCTTTGTTTGGAGTATCTCCAGTTACTTTTGGTTCCAGAGCTTGGCCAAAGAGTAAAGACTCGACCCTGCGACCAAAAAGCGAGAAGAGGAAAAAGGAGACCCCGGCTGCTCCGACCAGCCTGAGGAATGTTCGTTTCTCAATGTCAGCCACATCAACTTTATTCCTGGTAACTGTCTTGGTTTTTGGGACGTGCCTGACTGGGATATTAATGGTGATAGCGGGTGTCACTCTTTTGCCGCGCGGGATAGCCTTGAGAGCAAAATAGGCAACTAGGGGATAAAGGACAACAGCACCTGCCAGCTGGGTGTATGTTTTGGCAGTCACAAAGGCCAGGATGACCAAAAGGCCGGAAATGACTAAACCAGAATAGGTGATGGTTTTACTCATAGGTTATCTCCTTCTTCGGTGATTTCAATGTAAGTGGCCGAGATGAAGCCGGTTGCCTCCTCCGGCAATTTGACTCCGTACCAGCCGGAATCAATGGAAACAAATTCAAAAGTCTCGCCGTCGGTTGCCTCACCGATTTTTTCCGACTTGGTCGTTGGTTTGGCCCGGATGTTGACACTTTGGGCTCCATCGTCGATTTTAACGACCAACATTGTTTTTGGTTCTTCGATCTTCTCATCTTCGACGCCGGAAACAGCCGGGGTCGGGGAAGGAGAGGCAAGGGCTTGGGTTTTGGCCACTGTGGTTTGGATGTTTCTTAGTCCCAAAGTAAAAAGCAGTCCAAATACGGCGACGGCGGTGGCTAATTCAGGAAATCTTGACCGCGGCGGCAAATCCGGACTCTCTGCAAGCTCAGGGACTCTCCCTTCAAGATGCTCGGATTTGTCCTCAAGGATAATCCCTTCAAGCAGCTTTTCTTCCATTTGGGTAAGCTCATACTGTTCAACAAAATTTCTGTAGGCTGCCGCCCCCTTAACCGAATAAAGAACCGCTTTGGATTTAACCCACGGAGTTTCCCTTTCGCCGACAAATTCGGGGTACGAGGAATAATCACCGCCGCGGTGGAGGTAGCGGGTCAGATGAGCAAGACCCGAGACATCCTCAATCTGGACCGATTTATAAGGGCCGGCAAACAAAGACCCGGTGCGTTGGTATCTTTGGTTAAAATACATGGCGTAGCGCGTGGATAAAGACCTCATGAATTTTTCAAGGGCCCCGGGAGTTATTTGATGTAAAAGTAAATGAAAATGGTCGGGCATTAAGCTGTAGGCGATAAGTTCAATTTGATTAAAGTAATTTTTGGGTTGATGGGGGACGCCCCGAAAAGTGCGGCCTTTAACGGTAAAAGTTTTTTTGGTGCTGTCAGAGTTATCTGGAGATGTTAAATAACTTTTTAAAAATCTGAGAAAGGCTTCATAATCCTCCCCATCAGTGAAAATGATTCTTTTTTCAACTCCCTGATTATAAATGTGAGAATAGACTTGAGCAGGCATATTTTCACAGTAACTTGAAGAAAGAGACTTTGCAAGGGTCATTTTGAGGCTAGTGAGGCTGTACTTTAAAGGAGAAAGATTATAAGTGGCGAGCCTATTCCTGGGGTGGCTGGCTATTTTCTGGTAGCTCAAGTGGTGGGGTCAAAACCGGTTCTTCGGCCGGCCGAGGAGGGGTTAGAATTGACCCTTTTGGGGAGGTGGTTACTTGTGCCTCTGGCGCGACCTTCTTCTGCTCTAGGGCCTCCAGTTCGGTCTGAGCGGTCTGGTAATCAGAGGAGGCTGGGTCGATCAAGGAAAGTACTATTTTGAGTTCATTAATAGCTTTTTGGGTTTCGCCTTTTTCGCGGTAAGCTGCGGCCAGGTTGTAGTGAGCATTAGCAAAATCACTCTTAGCCAGAACGGAGAGCTCAAAGGCTTTGATGGCGTCGTCATACCGAGCGAGAGCAAAGTAGACTCCCCCCAGGTTGATACGCAAATTGGGATTAATTGGATCCAGAGCCACAGCCTGTTGATAGGTCTGAAGGGCAAAGTTGTCTGCTCCCTGGGCAAAAGGCATGATGGCTCGGTAAATGGCAGCCAGAACCGCCCAATTGTCGGCGCGGAAGCGATTCAAGGTCGCGGTGGCTTTTCCCTCCCGGATAGCTTGTTGAATTAACTGCGAGATTGTCGCCCGATCAGCCTCGGTAATGTCTGATTTTTGCGAAAGCGATTGGCCTAGGGCCATGTTGACCTGAGCATAAGAGGCGTGGTAGCGGTCAACACGCGGCGAGAGATTAATGGCTTGGCGCAACAGCTCGTAGGTTTGGGTGCCTTGGTTTTGAGAAAGCGCAACTAAGGCTTTGTTGTAAAGGCTTTCCGCAGCCAGAGTTCGTGTGGCAAAAAAGCCAAAAACTAAAACGCCGACGATTACGGGAGCCGAGACAATGAGGGCCGGTGCCTTGGTTTTAGGCAAGCTAAACTCATTTTCTTTGGGCTTGGCAACGAGGGCCAGAAGAATAAAAAGAACCGTTACAAGAACAATTGAGCCAGGGAAAATAGCAAGTAAAACAACCAGCAACAAGGCAGATGCCAGCTCCAGGTGGTCGACGAGCTTGGTTAGACGCTTTTTAGTTACCTTGTAAAGGTTGATAAACAAGAGTACAAAACCTGCCGCCCCCAAAAACCCGGTTTCGGAAATTGCTGTGAAATAGAAGTTTCTGCCTTGGGTGAATTTTGCCGCCCACAGCTCATTTCGGTTGAAAGCAAGCGGACGGTAACGGTTAAAGGCAGTCAGATAATTGCCGGGCCCGGCGCCAAGGATGGGTGAGTCTTTAAGCGAATCAACGGCAATGGCCCAAGAGCTGCCAAAGTCAAGAAGGACAGGTGAAGTGTCCTTGCCTGGTACAAGTTGGAAAAACGAAAGTAGCAAACCGAAAAGGATGATTGCCGCCCCCGTGGTCCAAAAAACCTTGGTAATCGTGTCTTTTTCCTCCCAAGCGAGCTTAAGGCCCAAAGGAATGGTTACGAGAAGAAAGACAGCTGTCGAAAGGGGTGAATCAACAGTTGTAAAGGCCTTGATTTTAAAAATGGCCGGAACTTGGCTGATAGTGTCAAAAATGCCCGACGCGGCCAGCAGAGCCACTACCGAGGTAGCAACGGCTGAGAGAACCAAGGCTGAAAAGACTCGGTTGCGCTTCGTTAGTTGATTTACAAAGAAAAAGATGAGTGTAGCTGATAAAACAAGGGTCGCCGTTCCCGGGAAGAAGAAAGCCTCCATTTTGTTGGGTGTGGCCAAAATCGCGCTTGCCAAGTATGCGATTGCTATAACAAGGACCGGCAGGTCAAATTTGGTTGATGCAAGTTCGGTTTTGCCAGTTAAAAACAGCCTTACGGCTTTAATTAAAAGGACCGCAGCCACTCCAAAAGCCAGAATGGCCATCTTGGGTACTACCAAGGGATTGGAGAAAAGTGGTAAAACAGCCAAAGGAACCAAAAAGATAACTGCTAAGAGAATAAAGTTTTCAAGCCTTTTGAGCAAATTTTCTTGTTTCATGGTGTTAGCTATTATTCATAATCATCTTTTAGGGTTTTGTTGTCAAGTCCACGATCCACCAATTAAAGGCAATGTCTGAGTCTGTGGGTTCCTCAAATCCTACCACAAGACTCCCAGGCTGTTTGTCTTTTACGTATAGTACCTGGTTTTTAGTGGCTGTCGTGGGGGTAACGTAGACCAGACTAGTCTGGCTAACATTTGGATTTTTGATTGTAATCTCGGCGCTCCCTGAGGCAATTTTAGCGCTACCGGCCGAAGCATTAGACTCAATGGCTCCAGACACTCCGGGAGTGTTCGGAACGGACTCTCCCGGAGTGGGGTTGGCGATGACGAGTTTGTTAGTGGTAATGCTACCGGCGACATATAAGTTGCCGGAGATAACCACATCACCATTGGTCTCAACCCGAAGCGTATTGGCCAGGAGAATGTTTAGTTTGTCTACGATAACATTGACGAGCTCGACCTGATCGCCGATGGTGATATCTTGGTTAACAAGAAAACTAATATCTTCCTCGGCCTCTCTGAGAGTTGTTTCAATCTCGTTCAGATTAGTAGAGTAAAGTTTTTCAGCTCGCACTTCACCACCAAAAGTAGCGTTGCCTTCACTATCTATGGAAGCCACTTCTTTGTCTTGGGGATTCTGAATGGTGAATCTTGAGCTATCTGTCAACTTCACTGTCAAATCCTTTTCTGGAACGGGGGAAAGAAATTCGGTTTCTATAACCGGAGAAATAATTTTGTTGCGGTTGGCAACCTCGTTAGTAATATGAGCCAATTCTTTAATGCCTTCGACCATGACCGGGATGATACTTGTATAGCTGACTCCTAAATAACCTTTTTGATAATCAACGACACTGACCGCCTCGGGTAAGACCAACTGTACTTCCTGGGCAATCACGCCGACTTCCCGGCGGTCACTGCCGATCATATTAAAATAAGTACCGTTAATGCTTTCCAAGATCGAGAGTGGATTTTGGATCGCTTGGAAATTTTCTTTGAGTCTGGCGTCGGAAACATCAGTCAAAGCACCAACGTATTCAACGTTGCCGTCAAAGTGGACGTCACCGTCATCCACAAAGAGCGCATAGCCGTTTCCGCCGGCATTCTTTCTACTAATTACTAGTGCATCATATTCTGATCCGGTTGTGAGAGCTGATTCGTCGAGAGTTAGAGTTAAAACGTCGGTACTTGCTGCACCGGTAGCTCCCGTCATGACTTTTTCAAGCTTTGCCCAGTCGGCCGCGCCCTGATCGATTTCAAAAAGCCCCGAGTCCTGATAGTAACCGGTAATACTGGCCAGTCGGCCCAAAGAGTTAAAGCGGGTTACCCCGCCGATTTTTAGGTTGCCGTCAAGATTGAGATCATTTTCGACTGCAAAAGTGGCCACCGACAGGCTTGCCAAGGCATCCAGGACCGGCGTAGTATTAACGGCTGTATCTGTATCGGAAAGTATATCACTGTTACTTTCCGCATCTGCTATAAGCGGAGTTGGAATAGGAAGGTCTGGTTGAGCCGGAATGTAATTATCGGGGACAAGAACGAAGTCACTTTCTTTGTTGGTTGGGGCTGGCTGTTTAGCTTGGGTAAAGGCAAAAACGAAAATGGCCGCACCGGCCACAAAACTGGCCCAAGCCAGGAGTTTAGTAACTGGTAATTTGTGGTTGGCAACGGGCGGCTGGGCAAGCAAATTAGTATTTATATATCCCTCTTGGCCTGCCCATTCTAAGAATTTGTTTATCGATGAGGCTTTTCTCTTGGCCGAGGATCGGCTTAGAGAGTTTGAAATATCCTCTTGGTAAGCTCTGACAACTTCTGATGTTATATTAGGTAGTTGCTGGTTCATATTTAGCCTCGAGCCATTCTAGGAATTGCTTTACGTCAGCGATGTAATTTCTGACAGTGTTTGCTGACTTTTTCTTAGCCAGCAAATGACGCTCAAATTCTGCAACTGCGTGCCTGGCACTGGCACTCGTGGTCTTTATGTGCTTAAGTTTAGAAGCTGAGATATTGGTCAAGTTCTGGGCAAAATCATATGTTAAATAGCCGCTTTCGCTCAAAAAGACGGAGAATCTTCTCAGGGTAGAGAGCCGCCTGTTTATTGTGGCAATAGGATTTGAGGCTGAATTGAGACTATTTTTATATTCCTGAGCGGTACTTGGGGATAAATAGGGGAAAGCCTCTGTAAGATTTGAGGCTACGCTGCCTAAATCCGCGAGTTTTGTGAGTAACCATCTTTCAAAGTGGTTTAAATCAGAGGCATAAAACTTCAATGTAGCTTCAGAAACCCCATCCTGACTGAGATAATCTAAAAACTGCTGTTTTACACGATCATAATTATCGTTCATATATTTAGCCTCCAAATTATACTGTTTATATGCGTTATACCATTATTAACTTGCAGAAATTAGTTTGTCAAGCACAAAATAGCTTTACTGTTATATCTGTTTTCACTAGGGTCTATAATTTAATTTCCGCACGCGACTTAGGCCTTAACTTAAAGCTAAATGCAATAATTATCTTAACCGATAACTGTAAAATTACTCTGAAATCGTGATTTATTTTAGCTTTAAACGTATATTTTGCGGTAAATAGCGGAAATTATTTCTGCAGTTATTCAACGCAAAAAGTTGCGGAAATCTCTACTATAAGACTGTAAAGAAATATATCAAATGTGCATGGTTTTTGGGACCTGCAAGGTGTAGCCGATATTGTCACTTATCTGTTTAGAGTGCCAGGATTTTTTATACCACTTTTGGACCGAGTTTATGGGGTTTGGATTTTTGAAGCTTGAATTGCTTGTAATTTGGCTGTTAAAGCAATAAAATGTCAGGTATGAAATACGATCATACAAAAATCGAACCCAAATGGCAAGAGAAGTGGAATAAAGCGCGCCAACACACGCCTGATATAAATAAGGTAAAAAGTAAGTTCTATAACTTATGGATGTTCCCATATCCTTCCGGAGAGGGCTTGCACGCCGGTCATGCTTTTGCTTCAACAGGTTCAGACGCTTTTGGGAGATATATGCGGATGAACGGCAAAGCAGTATTTCAACCCATAGGCTACGACTCCTTTGGCATCCATGGTGAGAACTTTGCCATCAAAGTGGGTAAGCATCCTAAGGAGTTAATGGAAAAAACCACAAAATATTACGAAAGCCAGCTCAGAAGTATGGGTCATGGCTATGATTGGTCCCACACGGTGACCACTTCTGATACTGATTATTATAAATGGACACAGTGGTTATTTGTGCAGATGTTTAAGGCCGGGCTGGCTTACAAAAAGAAAGCTTCAGTGAATTGGTGCCCGGGTTGCAAGACGGTTTTGGCTGATGAACAGATTATGAGCCCGGCTCAAGCTGCTAAGGTTCCGAAAGGTTATGCACGAATTGAAGACGTACCCGAGGGGATTAAGATATGTGAACGCTGCGGCAGCATTCCGGTGCGAAAAGAACTTGAGCAGTGGTTTTTCAAGATTACTGCCTACGCAGACCGCTTGCTTGTCGGACTGGAGGAGATTGATTGGAGTGAGCGTGTAGTTGTCGCACAGAAAGAGTGGATTGGTCGCTCAGAAGGCCATCTGGTTCGCTTTGGTGAAATTGAAGTTTTTACTACTCGATTGGATACAATTAACGGCGCGACTTTCTTAGTGCTTTCTCCGGAAGTGGCTCAAAAATATCTCGATTTGGTCCCTAAAGTTAATAAAAATAAGGTATCCAAATATATCAAAGAATCTTTAAACAAGTCAGAACAAGTTCGAAAGACAGGAGAAAAGAAAAAAACCGGGGTAAGCATGGGTTTTACCGTTGCCAACCCCGCTAATGGGAAGGAAATTCCGGTTTGGGTGGCCGATTATGTCTTGGGAAGCGTTGGGACCGGTGCAATTATGGCAGTTCCCAAGGACGACGAACGAGATGCTCAGTTTGCCAAAAAATATAAGCTTCCGATAGCTGGATCGAAAACTAGTAAATCAGAGCAGGAGGTTCTTATTAAAAAGGGAATTGTCAAAAAACAAACAAATTATCATCTTCGGGATTGGTTAATTAGTCGTCAGCGCTATTGGGGACCACCGATACCGATGATTTATTGTACCAAGTGCGCTGTCGACAGCAAGTCAGATTTGAAAGTAGACACTAATTTTTTATATAACGAGAGTTTTGAGTTTACTGAAGAACTGGCGAGGAGATTTTATCACGAAGTTTTGGAGGGAGAGCATATTGAAGTACCTGCTTTGAAAAATGAGAGAGTCTATTTTACGCACGAGGGCTGGGACCATATTTATTCCACCTATCGCTCCAAGATTGAAGTTATTAGTCGTTTTTTTGCCCTCCCGAAAACGATTTTTGCTTTAAGTCAAGTAGACAAATTGACGGATGACAAGCCCAGAATTTACAAAAAAGGAGGCAGAACGATTAAGTATTGGGCCGTTCAAGCGATTGTGGATGGCGCTTGGATAAGAGTAATTATTAGGCAGCTTGGTCGTGGCCAAAAACACTTTTATTCCGTTATTTGGAAAGGCGAAGAGAAAAACAAGTCTGTGAAGCAGGCCATAAAAAAAGGCGTTGTCTCTCGCTTGTATCCGCGACTTCAGGTTATAAAAACCTCCAACGCCTACAACAAATATATCACGTTTATTGAGAATTTGTCAAGACATAAAAGTGAGAAAGGGCCTGGTGGTGACGGCTGGTTTCCTGTGCCGGAAGAAGATTTGCCTGTACTTTTACCGGAGATTAAAGATTATCAACCCGAGGGTAAAGGTAAGGGACCATTGGCAAACCACCCGGAGTTTTACCAGGTTAAGTGTCCGAATTGCGGAGCTGATGCCCAGAGAGAAACAGATGTCTCTGATACATTTGTTGATAGTTCGTGGTATTTTTTGCGCTATCCTTCAACTCGCTCCACTCGCTCAGGACAAGTCCCTTTTGATTCTAAAATTACGAAAAAGTGGTTGCCGGTGGATTTGTATTTTGGCGGTGCAGAGCATGCCGTATTACATCTGATGTACTCCCGCTTTGTGACTATGGCACTTCATGATTTGGGATATCTTGATTTTGAAGAGCCCTTTCCAAAGTTTTTTGCTCACGGCCTAGTGATTAAAGACGGTGCCAAGATGAGTAAAAGCCGGGGAAATGTGGTAAATCCGGACGAATATATCAAAAAATACGGCGCTGACACTTTAAGGCTTTACCTTATGTTTATGGGGCCGATGGATGGGTTTCCTGATTTTCGAGACACTGGGATTGAGGGTATGTATCGTTTTTTGCAAAGAGTTTGGAATTTTGTAGCTGAAAATAAAGATGTGGTTTTGGAGAGTGAAGCGGACAGTCGGGAAGTCCTGGTCAAAGTACACCAAACTATAAAGAAAGTGACCTCGGATATTGAGTCTTTCAAGTATAACACCGCCATTGCCTCGATAATGGAATTTGTTAATGTTTTAAATGAAAAAAGTCAGAGGTCATCCCGAGCGAAGTCGAGGGATAATAAAAGGAAAATTCGTTGCGCTGAGTGGGATGAGGCGATGCAAGTGCTGGCGCAGCTTTTGGCACCGTTTGCGCCACACATAACTGAGGAGCTTTGGGTAGAAGTTTTAGGCCAAAAATTCTCGATTCATGTCTCTAAATGGCCAAAGTCTGATCCAGAAGTTGCTAAAGAAGAAGAGATTGTTATAGCAGTTCAGGTAAATGGAAAGTTGCGGTCGCAACTTAGTATTAAGTATCAAGTAGCTAGTATTAAGGAGGAAGTTATCAAGATTGCAAAGCAAGATACAAAAGTTAGAAAATGGCTAACCGGCAAGAAGATTAAAAAAACGATCTATGTACCAGGAAAAATTGTTAACTTTGTTGTTTAAATTTCGCTGGCAGATTGCGTTTCTTCTGGTTGGGGTTTCCTTAATTGGTTTAGGGATAGTCTTTACAAAAAATAGTGGGGGAGTACTTTCCGACAAAGTTGAAGTTTTAGAAAGCGCTACAGAAGGTCAAAATAAAAATGATGAAATTGTTGTTGAAGTTTCAGGAGCCGTTGAAAACCCCGGAGTATATAAACTTTCTGACAACTCCCGTATTGAAGATGCTTTAATAGCAGCAGGTGGAGTATCCGCAGATGCTGATAGAGATTGGATGGAAAAAGTCATCAATCGTGCAGCAAAAATAACAGACGGTCAGAAGATTTATATTGCTGCGGTTGGGGAGCAAACAGGTGCCTTGAGTGCCAGCATTGGGGGTGGGAATCAAAGTGGATCATCGACAAATTTGGCTAGTTCTTCAAAACTGGTAAACGTTAACACCGCGAGTCAAAATCAACTGGAGTCACTATGGGGAATTGGCCCTGTTACAGCCCAAAATATCATTGAACAACGGCCTTACTCATCTGTCCAAGAACTGCTGGATAAGAAAATTTTGAAGAGTAATGTCTATGAGAGGAACAAAGATATTTTAACAGTTTATTGAAAAGCATAAAAATTCCCCGTCTTCTCAAAGACGTAAAACCACCAGTTAAAAAATTGTATTGCAAAGGGCTTCCCAATAAGAACCTTTTTAAAAAGAGTGTTGCCGTTGTCGGCAGCAGAAGGTTCACCAGTTACGGAAAAAGGATTGTTGAGGATTTTGTTCCGGTTTTGGTAGATGCCGGCGTGACAATTGTTTCGGGCTTTATGTACGGCATTGACCAGCTGGCCCATCAGATCTGTTTGGGTGCGGGTGGGCAGACGGTTGCGGTCTTGGGATGGGGAATCAATTGGGAAGTGGGCGAAGAAGACAAAAAATTATATAAAAAAATCAAGCGGCAGGGATTATTGCTGAGTGAATACCCGGATGAAACCAAACCCCAGCTTTGGATGTTTCCCAAGAGAAACAGAATTGTGGCCGGATTATCTCACGCCACTCTCATTGTTGAAGCCGCAGAAGATTCGGGAAGCCTAATTACTGCCAATTTTGCAACAAAATTTGACAGAAAACTTTTTGCCGTCCCCGGGCCAATAACTTCAAGGGCCAGTGAGGGAACCAATGCGCTTATTAAATCTGGCCAGGCTCAAATGGCCACATCAGCGGCAGACATCCTGGACGCTCTGGGCTGGGAGCACGCCGCCACTTCAGGGATAACCCCTGAAGCGGGTGGAATTGGAATTATTAGCCTTCTTGAGAATGAAGGCATGACTGTTGATGAGATTGCGAAAAGGTTGTCCCGGTCTGTTGAGGATGTGGGTGTCGAGCTGTCTAGTTTCCAACTGCAAAATAAAATTGAGGAGATGGAGGGAAAATTTCATTTGTTGAAAGGCAAAATTTAGGTATAAAATGAAATATGCCTCCTAAGAATTCGATTAAGGTATACCAAGCTGGCGCTTACTATCATATCTACAACCGGGGAGTTGATAAGCGGGATATCTTCATGGACGATATTGACTATAAAACTTTCCTATCCTACTTAAGACTGTATTTGACCGATCCCAAACTTCAGGGGTTATCCTTGAAGTTATATCCATCTAAACAACTGAAAAATTACGCGGGAGCAATAGATCTTCTTTGTTACTGTTTGATGCCAAACCACTTTCACCTGTTAGTCCGTCAGTCTGACAGCAACTCAATAAAAGGTTTTATGAGTTCATTGGCTACAAAGTATTCCATGTATATTAACAAGAAGTATGGTAGAGAGGGGAGGCTTTTCCAAGGAGTCTATAAGGCTGTGAGAGTTCTTAGTGAGCAACAATTGGTTTATCTGACGAAGTATATACATCTTAATCCTCAAGGAAAAGGCTTATTGAATCATAGGTATTTTAGCTTGCCGAATTATCTTGGCAAGATCAAACAAAAATGGCTTAAGCCCGACGCGATTCTGGACTATTTTAGTGATATACACCCAAACTTTTCTTACAAATCGTTCTTGGGTATTGGGAATGATCTTAATTTGATATCAGATATAACAATTGACTAATACTTCAGGGGTTATCCCTGGAGTGGGGAAAATATGTTAGCTAGAGTTAAATCGGTGGCGCATATTGGACTGATCAGTGTGCCTGTGGAGGTGGAGGTTGACGTGGCTAGCCAGGGTTTCCCTTCGTTTAATATTGTTGGCCTGCCGTCAAAGGCGGTTGAGGAGGCTAAAGAGCGCGTTAAGACTGCTATTAACAATACGGGCTTTCCCTTTCCTCAGAAAAAAATCACGGTCAATTTGGCGCCCGCTGATATTGCCAAAGAGGGCAGCTGCTATGACTTGCCCATAGCGGTTGGAATTTTAGCGGCTTCAGGAGTAATGCCGTTAGATAGAGACCATGAGCAAGCAATTTATTATGGGGAGTTGTCACTTGACGGGAGCTTGCGTCACACCAAAGGTGTTTTGTTGGTGGGAATTTTTGCCCGAGCCAATGGAGTTAAAAATGTGCTGGTTCCTGTCGAGTCTTCTCAAGAGGCAGCTGTGGTTGGAGGGATTAGTGTTTATCCCGTTAGAAATCTAAATCTCCTCCACAGACATATTATTGGTGAGAAGCCAATTCAACCCCTGAAAACCGTTGATGTGACCAAATTAGTTGAGGACCAGGAGGCTGAATTTGATTTTTCCGAGGTGGTAGGCCAGGAACAGGCCAAGCGGGCTTTAACCATCGCTGCGGCCGGAGGCCACAATATTCTGATGTCCGGCCCGCCGGGGTCTGGAAAGACGATGTTGGCCCGGGCTATGCCCTCAATTTTACCTCCGTTAACTTCAAAAGAAGCTTTGGAAGTAACTCAGATATACTCGGCCACCGGCCTTTTGCCGCCCGGAGAGGCCATCTTGAGGGTTCGACCTTTTAGGTCGCCGCACCATTCGACTTCCTTGGTGGGTTTGATTGGGGGAGGAAGCAAACCCAGTCCCGGTGAGGTCAGCCTGTCGCATTTGGGGGTGATGTTTTTGGACGAGATGGCTGAATTCCCAAGATCGGTAATGGAGGCCATGCGCCAGCCTATGGAAGACGGGAAAATTGTCGTTTCCAGGGCAGCGGGGAGGATTGAGTATCCGGCCAATTTTATGTTGGTCGCCGCAGTTAACCCCTGCCCTTGCGGCTTTTTGGGTCACCCTAAACGTGAGTGTAAATGCACTATCAGACAAATTCAAAGGTACAAAAGAAGAATATCAGGACCAATCTTAGACAGAATTGATTTACATGTTTCGGTTCCGGCGGTTGATCCCGATAAGTTGACGCAAGAAGCCACAAAAGGCAAAGGATCGTACGAAATAAGACAGGAAGTGATAGGGGCAAGGGAAATTCAAGGCCAGCGCTTTGCTGATGAGGAGGGGATATACACCAATTCACAGATGAAAAATCGGCATGTTAAAGAATTTTGTAAACTGGATCCGGAATCTACCCGGATGATGAAGCTGGCGGTTGATAAATATGATCTCTCGGCGCGGGGCTATTTTAGAATCTTAAAAGTGGCTCGCACGATTGCCGACTTTTCTTCAAGGTCTAACCTTGAAGTTTCGGATATTGCTGAGGCTATGCAATACAGAATGAGAGTATTTTAATGGACAGAAAAACTATCGGTGCGAAAGGTGAAAGCGTCGCCGCTCGTTATTTGATTGAAAAGGGCTACAAAATAATAGAGAGAAATTGGGGAAGTAAATGGGGTGAAATTGATCTTATCGCCGCTTCAGGGGTTATCCCTGAAGTGTATGTGTTTGTGGAGGTTAAAACGAAAGTGGGGGAGGATTTTGGGACTCCTGAAGAGATGATTAACCGCCGCAAATTGGCTCAGATTCAGAAGATGGCCTCGGCTTATGATTCGGCGAAAAACAAGCCAAAGAGGCTGGATGTTGTGGCCGTGGTTCTTGACTACACACTCAAGCCGACCAGAGTAGACCATTATGAAAACGTCTACTTTTGATATACTTCAAGGGTAACCCTTGAAGTCACTTGAAGTCAAATTATAAATTCGAAGTAGTTTTCCTGGTTGACAACTTGGAACGAAGCTTCCTGATAGGTGTCTAACCACTCACTTTTTGCTTTAGAGCCTTTATCTTTTTTCCATTTAATTTCGTAACCGAAAAGTTTTCCTTCGCGCATCTCCACCCAGTCGATTTCCTTTTTATCCCAAGTTCGCCAGAAGTAGTTATTGGTGTGAATCGATTGGTATTCTTGGTTTTTAAGGCGCTCCGAGATGAGAAAGTTTTCCCACAGTTGCCCTACGTCATTTCTTGTTTCCAAATCGTTAAAGTTGGCAATAACCGCGTTTCGAATGCCATTATCCAGAAAGTAGTACTTGCTCTTTTTGGTGACTTCTTTTCTTAGGTTTCGACTAAAACCTCTAAGGTTATAGAGAATGAAAGCCTGTTCAAAGAGATTTAAATATCTGGCGACCGTTTTTTTGTCAATGTCAAGATTACTTGCCAGTTCAGATAATGAAACTTCGCTACCTATTTGAAAAGCAATCAACTTTAGAAGATCCATCAGTATTTTTGAACTCTTGACTTGCTTCAACTCCATAATGTCTTTAAAAAGATGAGAATTGGTGATTTCAGTTAAGGTTCTAGTCTTTTGTTCGTCGGAATCAGCTTCAAGTATTTCCGGGTAAGCACCATAGATGAGAAATTGTTGTTTTTGGGATTCGAGATTAAGCTGGTTTGCTTGTCCCAATAGTTCTAACTGAGAGACCGGGTAAAGGATATGAGTGAACATTCTTCCCACGAGCGGCTCTCCCACTTTATAGGAAAGGTTAAGAGAAGCCGAGCCCGTGATAACGACTCTTATTCCGGGAGTTTGGTCAACCAGAATTTTCAGGCCCAGACCTACATTGGGGATCCTCTGGGCCTCGTCAATAGCAATCAGTTGATATCCGGAGGCGTATTTTTTAATTTTTTCAAAGCTTTCCGATGAAAAAACTTCCCGGACCGACACATCATCACCACTGTCCAAACGGTGTGTGAGCTTCGTCTTAGCCAGAAAATTGGTTAGGAGAGTTGTTTTGCCGACCCTTCTGGGGCCATATAAAACGGTTACTTTGTTCTTCTGAAGGTATTTCTCAAGATGATCATAGATTCTTGGTATCATACTTGTATTCTAATCAAATTCCACGAATTTGTCAAATTTCGGAGATAATGAATCCCCAAAATAAGCTTACTTTGGTGATTTTCACCAGATTGCCAGCCAATAGACTTTCTCTTCCTTTGTCGGCAGACTTTCAACCTCCACGGTAAAACCTCTTTCGGTCAAGTCTTTAACCAAAGTTTGGGTGAACCAGCTGGTTTGAACAACGACTGTTTCGGGCGGTTTTTCCCATCCGCCGACTGGCGGAGTCACGCGCACAAAGCTCTCACCCGCGCTCAGCGCGGCTGTGCCTCTGAAAGTATCGTTACCAGTAATATGGCCGTCAACTATTTCCAGATTGCCGTGGATATCAACCTTGCCCAGACCCAGCGACTGCAAACTCAAAGTACCGACTGCATCAATCGAATTGGTGGCCGCGTCAAGGGAAATCCCGCCGATGGAAAGGGTATTGGCAATGGTTAGGTCGTATGCAAGCGAGGCCTCTCCCGGAGTGGGTTCTGACTCTCCGGGAGTGGCTGATTCGGTGACAGTTAACTGCTGGTTTTTCAACAGCTCCACATCTCCTTCCACGGTTTCAATTCTGTCAAGAAGTTTCCCTAAGGCAAGCGAAACAGAGATATCTGTTTGGCTGTCTTCGGTATTTTCGTTTGTATCGCTTGATACTTGATACTCGCTACTTAATACTTGTTCTTGATCACTGTCACTTTTGTTAAAGACTCCCAGCAATCGGTCAACAAAGCTTTTCTCGGCTCGAACAGTCACATCCTTGGTAATGATATTGTTACCCCCTAGATCCAAATCTCCGTTTTCATTAATTGATATGTAGGTGGAAGTATTTACAAAAGCCATTATTGTGCCAATACCAGAGTCGAGTTCGTTGAACGACTCTTTGGAAAGGTGATATGATGAATCTGGCGTGGGCCTGCTCAGGTGAGGCGCTGGATCTGTCAAATCTGGTTGCGGGGGTTCGATTCCCCCCAGGTCCACGCCCTCGGAGGGCTTGACAGCGGTGTCATTAGATGTTACCATTTGACTTGACAGATCCGGCTCCGCCTCATTTGAGTGTGAGTCAGTCAAAGAACCACTCGTAAGGGTGGTTTTTTGTTGGTTTATCAGTCCAGGATCTATCTTGGCATCCTCAACTCCCAAAGCTACTATGGTCGTGGTTCCATCCCAGTTTTCCATTGACTTACCAACAATGGGGGCAGCTCCTGTTGCTTTCATGGCCACACCTGGAGTGGAGGATGTAGTAAGGGGATCTCCTGCATTAATTGGCCCACCCTCAAGAGAAACCTTAACAGGTACTCTCCCAGCCAAGGCCACCTGAACTGACTTCAGGGATAACCCCTGAAGTGAGTTTTTGTACCCAGGAGTGAGACCCGATTCGGGGCCCAGAGTGAGAGCGGGTTGGGTGGCTATGATTCCGATGGCACTGCTGTCGTGCTTTTTGCTACTGCGGATTACTTTAATTTCTCCATTAGGATCAATACTGACTACCTCTCCAGCCTCCAAACTATCATCATCAGTCCCATACCACTCAGCAATATCCGCTCCATTGGCCCAGGGGGAGACACCAGGGTAGGCCGAAGGTGCTGCTGCCCCAGCCGCATAGGTGCCAATCGCCAGCCAGGTGTAGCAGAAATTTCTGCCTGCTGCGGGAGTTCCTGCAGTATCTCTGTGATAAGCTGTAAAACTGGATTTAGTAATCGAAACTGCAGACCAATTACTAAGATCAGTGGTACCAATTGCCCCTGTACAGTTTGCACTCTCGCCGGCATTGTTGATCAGCACAATAGGTTGACTATCGAAAGCGATGCCAAAATTGACTGTTTCCGAGTTTGCTGCAGCCCCGCCTGTCACTATTACTCCCCACCCTTTTCGAATCACCTGATACCCCACAGTGGAATTGGTGGTATCGTCCTGGCGGTGGGTGTCAGTGAGTAAGCCCGGCAGGGCCAGTTGGGTGGAATTGACTTGGTTGGTGAGATCATCCACTTTTTCGGTGAAGGATTTGGCAGTGGACTCCATCCAGAATTGGTCTTGGGCACCAATGGAGAGGACATCAGAATGGGCTGAGAGAG
>Ga0155736_104_pt1 | contig 39265 bp, 47 predicted proteins | sample RifCSPlowO2_01_FD_107390 | JGI IMG/M metagenome (GOLD analysis project Ga0155736, IMG submission 107390) | Candidatus Woesebacteria bacterium RIFCSPLOWO2_01_FULL_44_14 | reverse complement strand
ACAAAATTACCCGGTTTTGTTATACCACTTACTTTGCCTGGTGTGGAGGTGAGGACGACTCCTGACTCGGGTGAGGCGATTACCAAATCAACTTGTTCATTGATGATGACTTCCTCCTGTTTGGTGTTTTCCTCTTTTTTGGGGGTTAGGGCGATGTTGGCTCTCCAGACGCCGAAAGCAATTACCAGCCCCAGAAGACTTCCCGCGATAATTGCCAGAATGATCTCTTTTCGCAAGTTGGCCCAATATAGGGCATGGATTGTATCTTGTCAAGGCGGCTAGCGTTTGTTAGGATGGGCTGTCATGGACATTAATTTTTTGGGGCACGCTTCATTTAGACTAAAGGGCAAGTCAGCGACAGTAGTAACTGACCCGTATGATGATAGCCTGGGACTAAAATCACCCAAAGTTTCGGCTGATATTGTCACGGTTTCCCATGACCATTTTGACCACAACAAGGTTAGTAAGGTGAGTGGCGTGCAAAGGGTGATAGACGGCCCCGGCGAATACGAATTGTTGGGGGTTTCGGTCATTGGCATTGGCTCTTTCCATGATGATAAAAAGGGAGAACTTCGGGGTAAAAATACCATCTTTGTTATTGAAATTGACGGGATGAGGGTGGTTCATTTGGGTGATCTGGGGCACAAAATAAAAAGCAAAAGAGCTGAGGCGATTGGCGAAGTTGACATTTTGTTTGTTCCGGTCGGGGGTGAGTGGACGATAGACGCGAGTGTGGCGGTTGAGGTAGTTCATACTTTGGAACCCAAGATTATTATTCCCATGCACTACAAGATGGAAGGCTTAAATAGCCAGATGTATGCCAAGCTGGCTCCGGTTGAGGATTTCTTAAGTGATTTGGAGATAAAATCGCAAAAGTTGCCTGCCCTCAAGATTAAAAAAGAAGACCTGCCTCAAGAGGAGCAGATAATCTATATTCTGGAAAAGTAAGTGGCAGATCGTCTACACATCAAAATCCCGCCCCACTCGGCCGATGCGGAAGTCTCAGTCCTCGGCGCGCTTTTAATCGATAAAGACGCGGTGATATCGGTAGCTGAGTTTTTGGATCCTTCGCATTTTTACGATGAGAGGCATCGTGTTATCTATGAATGCGCTTTGGAGCTATATGAAGAGCGAACTCCCGTTGACGTTTTGACCGTTTCAGAAAAATTAAAAAAGAAAAAAGCTTACAAGGAGGTTGGGGGAGCGACTTATTTGGCTGACCTGGCCAACAAAGTTCCAACCGCAGCCCACGTTGAGCACTACGGCAAGATTGTTAAAGACGCTTCGACGAAGCGGTCCCTGATGCAGGCGGCCAGCCGCTTGGTTGATTTGTCTTTAGATGAGGGCTTGGGTGCCGACGAGCTTTTGGATAAGGCCGAAAGTGAGGTTTTTGCACTAACCCAGCGGCATATGGCTCAGGCTTTTACACCCGTCAAGAAAGCCTTGGCGGATTCCTTTGACCGGCTGGATGAGCTGCACAAAAAGGGCTCGGGGCTAAGGGGTGTGACAACGGGTTATACAGATTTGGATAATATGTTGGCGGGTTTGCAACCCTCAAACTTGATTATTTTGGCCGCCCGGCCGGGAGTGGGAAAAACAACATTGGCCCTCAATATCGCCCAAAATTTGGCGGTGGGTGAGAAACAATCAGTGGGAATTTTTTCCCTGGAGATGAGCAAGGAAGAGTTGGTCGACCGGTTATTGACGGCACAAGCGGATATTGACGCCTGGAAGTTAAAGACGGGCAAGCTTTCGGAGGAAGATTTTACGAAGTTATCAAATGCCATGGGCGAGCTGGCCGAGGCGCCGCTTTATATTGATGACACCCCGGCGCTTTCGATTCTGGAGATGCGGACCAAAGCCCGGCGTCTGCAGGTCGAGCACGGCGTTGACCTCTTGATCGTTGATTATTTGCAGTTGGCGAGAAGCCGCAACCTGGAAAATCGGGTTCAGGAGGTTTCGGAGATTTCCCAGGGCCTTAAAAACTTGGCCAGGGAACTTAAAATTCCGATTCTGGCTCTGTCTCAGCTCTCCCGGGCCGTCGAGCAGCGGGGGACCAAACGACCGCAGTTGGCTGATTTGAGGGAATCCGGAGCCCTGGAGCAAGACGCCGATGTAGTTATGTTTTTGTGGCATGAAGATGAAGAGAATTTGGAAAACATTAATTTGGATATTGCCAAGCACAGAAACGGGCCAAACGGTCAGGTTCAGCTTCGCTTCCGCCCCGACAGAATTAAATTTTTTGGGAGAGAAACAAAAAGAACTAAAGAAGAGATTAATTAGGCAAGTGGCGCGGGAGGGACTCGAACCCACACGAGGTGTTATCCTCACAGGTTTTTGAGACCTGACTGTCTACCAATTCCAGCACCGCGCCAGGTGCTTTATATTTTACCATAAATAGGGTAAAATAGCCTCATGATTTCGGCAACAGCGCTTAAAAATGGGACTACATTTTTGCTTTCCGGGACGCCTTACAGGGTAGTTAAATATGCTCACCAGAAAATAGGCAGGGGAGGAGCAACGGTCAAGCTTTCGGCCAGGAATCTTGTTAATGGGAACCTCGAAGAAAAAACAATGAACTCCACGCTCAAGGTCGACGAGATTGCAACGGTTAAGAAGCAACTGACATATCTTTACCAGGACGGCGTGAACGCTTCTTTCATGGACCCTGCCTCTTTTGAGCAAATTGAGGTACCGGTGGAAGTACTTGGGGATGACCTGGCCTATATCAAGGAGGGCGGAAATGCCGACGTGCTTTTCTGGGGGGATAAAGCCCTGTCGGTTGAAATTCCGCCCAAAGTTACTCTGACTGTGGTTGAAACTGACCCAGGAGTCAAGGGTAATACGGCAAGCAATATTTATAAACCGGCAAAGCTTGAAAACGGCATTTTGATCAAAGTTCCATTATTTATTAAAAGTGGAGACAAAATCAGGGTTGACACGCGAACCGGGGAATACGTAGAGCGAGTTAGCTAATCCACCAAAAGCTGGCTGCAATAACCAGAAGCTGAACTGTCATGCCTACTGCGAATTTTGTTTCCACTTGGAGTGACCGTTCAAAATCGACATATTTTTTGATTAGCCCCTTGCGTTGGTTAAGCAGGAAATAGGGGGACTTAGCAAGATCCGGCAAAACCGCAAAGAAAGAGGCCGCCAAAATCACTGCGGCATGGCGATAGTCGGGGAGCGCGCGGGAAGCAATATAAAACCCAATAGCAAGCGAGACGGCCACGTCCGTCAGTGCAAAAACAATCGTATTTTTTGAAACTCGACCGTTTTTTTGGGTTTCTGTATAGCTGTGGGGGTTCCAATGGGGGATTCGATCAAGGATAAAATGGCTTCCAATTGCCAGGGGAATAGCAATCAGGGGATTTGGGATTTTTGTCGCGATGGCCGCTCCAACCGCAACGTGTGGTGATTCAAGCACAGTTGGTATATATGTTATACTCTCATCAAATCCCATGTCAACGATAGAGGTAGTCTCGGCTATTTTCGGTGCACTGGTATTTCTTTTTATTTTTTGGCGGCGACTTAAGGAAGATTACGAAAGCCAAGCCATTTTCTCAATCGCATTTTTTATGTTGACAGGGGTTTTGGCTGCCGGCCTTTTTGTAAGATACTTGCCTCGGTTAAATGCTTGGTGGTTTTGGGCCGATTTTCTGGGACTTGCCGTGGGTTTCACTTTAGGGATCTTGAAATTCAGACTCAAGTTTTATGAGCTTCTGGAAGCATCGTGTTTGGCAAGTCTTTTTTGGCTTGCTTTCGTTTTTGTCGCCTACACATTGGTAGATAATAACTTGCCGGGACTTATTGCCAGCACTTTCATAATCGCCCTTATTGTTAGTTTTTATTTAGTTGACGGTAAGTATAAAAGTTTCAGTTGGTATAAGTCTGGGAAGATTGGTTTTTCCGGCCTGGCGATCTCGGGCATATTTTTTTTGACTCGGGCGGTAGTTTCGTTGTTGACACAAAACGTGGTATCATTTGTTAGCGAGTACGATTCAATTGCCTCGGGCATTTTGGCTTTTGGATCTTTTTTGTTACTGTATAATTTAGCGATTAAAAAATGACGAAAAATGTTTCTTTTCCTGCTAGTCTGGTAGCACCGGTAGCAGGATTTTTGAGAGATCAGCTTAAAAAACTTGAGCGCAGAAAAGCTGATATTAAGGAAGAGGATCCTTTCAGCAACGAAAGCCGGGTTACGGACAATGCCGCGCCTGACACCGAAGCGGAGGAACAATTCGGCCACGCCAGGACATCAGCCATCAGAGAGCAGATAGACCGCAAAATAATTCAGACCAGAAAAGCTTTGACGCGTATTAAGTTAGGCAAATACGGTGTTTGTGAGAAATGTGGTGAAATGATTGACACCGACCGCTTGATGATTTATCCGGAAGCTACGCGCTGTGTCAAACACTCCTAAAATTATTAGCCAGGACGATCAGATACTGATTTTAGATAAGCCGTCAGGCTGGATCACAAACGAGGCGGACACAACCACAGATCAACCAGTCATCCAAACCTGGCTCAAAAAAAATCATGAATCATCAATCATAAATCATCAATCACTAAGGTCGGGGATAGTGCATAGATTGGACAAGGAAACGAGTGGAATTCTGATTGTTGCTAAAACCAAAAAAGCATTTGAGAACCTTCAACAGCAGTTTAAAGATCGTAAAATTTCAAAGACCTACACCGCTTTGGTACACGGCCAGGTTGAACCCAAAGAGGGGACAATTGAAGCCCCCGTGGGTAGGCTGCCTTGGCGGCGCGACCGGTTTGGAGTTCTCCCTGGTGGGCGGGAAGCGACAACTGGTTACAAAGTTCGGGAATATTATAAAGATTATACTCTGCTTGAATTGAAACCAAAGACTGGGAGAACTCATCAAATTAGAATTCACTTAAAACATCTCGGCCACCCGGTTGTCGCTGACACTTTTTATGCCGGCCGTAAAACCGCCCGTGCCGACCGGCTCTGGTGCCCCAGGCTTTTCCTTCATGCCAGCGGCATTTCCTTTACCCATCCGGAAACTGGGAAAGAAATCTCTTTTAAGTCGAAGCTTCCTGCTGATCTCCTCCAAGTCTTGACAAATTTGAAGAAGGTGTGATATCCTACCGCCACAATGACCGCAGAGGGGATTAAAAGGGGAAAAGAAGTAAGAGGTCGATCTGAAGATTTTTGGTCCAATACAAGAAGAAGTGCCCTTAACTCGACATATATTTTGGCCCAAGTTTTGGTTGACTGCAGTTTACCAGTGAGAATTTCTCGGGTTGCCACCGATGCCAATGGAAACAGGCTCAGTCATGACGTAGCGATTTATGCTGAAGGGGTAGGGGAGGAAGCTCTCGAGACTATTAGCGATACACCAGAACTTAGTGCTCTTTTGGCGGCTACGGAGATAAGCACGGTTTACTTAGGAGATAAGTTGGTAGATTGTGAGTGGGATGAAGAAACCAAAAGGAGGATTGTAGGGCTTCATCATGCGGAAAGGAATAGAACGTGGAAATATTATGCCAGGCGGGAGGTAAATGTTGGTGAAAAAGAACGTTATAATCAATGGGCTGACGAAGATAAAGCTAAAACAAGAAGAGTGTTGGGAGATCTAAGGCCTCTGAGATCTAAGGATATTAGGCAACTCATTGAAGAAGTTGTTGACCGTGAACTTCCGGGTATTTTAGCTTCTAACACTCCCGGAGTGTAAGTACACATTATTGGAACAAACTCCAAAAATCTTGACTTTCTTTTCTCCCGCGTGGTATCTTTCGGCCAGAAGAGGAGGTGAAGATAGGTGAAGATAAAAAAAGAAGGTGTAGGTGAAGAGATCGCCACCGGGGGTATCGACCTTGACAGATACCTTGTTGATACTAGTAATATCGAACCAGACGTGGCTAGAGGTGACGCCTTGGACTGGGCAAAGGGTTACAAACTAGACACTGAAAAATTTGGTGATGATGACGCTTATGTTCAAAAGATCCAAAACGCTATAGAATTCGCAGAACATGGTTATTGGGCTCCCCTTGGCGGTCTCGTGTTGGAAACAGCGGAAGAGATGATGCTGGGGGTTGGTGACATTGAGACCCAAGTTAACTTTCAGGATTTTGTGAGTGGACTCAAGTTTATAGGTTTAGCCTTATCTATGAAGACCGATGAGATGCCCGATAGAATTCTGATTAAAGAAAAGGTGGTGGAAATAAACACCCAGGTCAGATTCTTTTAGGGGGTTAAAACTGTAGTCAGTTCTAAACACACGGGGAATGTACTTGTGTGCTTCATGTTGACAAAGTTCTAAATTTGTACTAAATTGTAAATATGCGAATAATTTCAGCAGGGGAGTTAAGGGAAAATTTGGCTGATGTCTTGGAAAAGGTTGCCATCGGTGGTGATAGTTTTGTTGTGTCAAAATTTGGAAGAGAGAAAGCGATGATTGGTCCTGTTAGGATTCAAAGAAAAAAAAGTCAGAAGAAAGTGGACTTTTCAAAACTTGCCGCCTATGGTATGTGGCAGGACAGAAAGGATATCAAAGATACGGCCAAGTGGGTGGCTGATCTTAGACGGAGGCAATCTCTTCGCATCCACAATTAAAAAAAGTGAAGCTACTTTTTGATACCACTGTCATTGTCGACTTCCAGCGAAAAAGGGAAGGAATTGTTGATTATTTAAACAAACAGAACGAAGTTGTAGTCTCCACGGTCACGGCAGGGGAGACAATCCAAGGGGCAAGGAGCAAAAAAGAGTTAAGAGATATTCAAGAAATGATCGGACATTTTAAAATATTGCCCATAACGGCTGAAGTATCTGCTTTAGCTTTGGAATATTTGGAAAATTACAGTTTGGCGTACGGTCTTTTGATTTTAGATGCTCTGGTGGCAGCAACGGCGACAAAAAATAGGTTTACTTTAATAACCTCCGATACTAAACATTTCAAAATGATTGGGGAACTGAAACTCCAAGACTGGAATAAGCTTGAGCTTTAATTTACACTTAATTGTGGAGTTTTCACAGATTGCGCTTCTTTTAGTAGTTGCTGCCGGATTTGGCATTGTGGCCCGCGCGCTAAAACAACCGCTTCTTGTAGGTTACCTATTTGCCGGTCTTATTCTTTCTGTTTTTGGTATGGTGCGAAATGTTGAGGTGGCCAGTGGTTTGGGGCAGATAGGGGTTACTCTTCTTTTATTTCTTGTCGGGTTGGAGATGAAACTTACTGACCTAAAGTCAATCGGGAAGGTAGCTCTTCTCACCGGAGTAGGGCAAATTATTTTTACTTCAGCTATGGGTTTATTTTTAGCCAGGATTTTAGGGTTTGGAATCTTGCCAAGCGTTTACATCGCTCTTGCCCTGACTTTCTCCTCAACGATTATTGGAGTTAAGCTCTTGGGAGCTAAGAATGCTTTGGATGGGCTTTATGGCAAAATTGTCATCGGCTTTCTTTTAGTTCAGGATTTAGTAGCAATTTTGATATTAATGTTTCTTTCGGGAATGAGTCGGGGAGACTTTGGTGTCGTTGACTACTTTGCCATTGTTTTTAAAGGCGGGGCGCTTTTGCTTTCGGTTTGGTTTTTGTCCAAAAAAATCTTACCCATGATTTTTGAGAAATTTATTGCCCTTTCCGATGAGCTTCTTTTTATCGCAAGTATTGCTTGGGCTCTGGGTTTGGCTAGCTTGGTTGCGGGGCCTCTGGGTTTTACATTGGAGGTGGGTGGCTTTCTGGCTGGCCTGGCCCTTTCTAACCTACCTGAACACCTGACCATTGCCGCCAAAACCCGGGGTTTGCGGGACTTTTTCTTAACCATTTTCTTCATGGCTCTGGGGACAAAGCTCGTCGTTGGACCAGTGGGGTCAATTTTCTTGCCTGCCTTGGGACTTTCTCTTTTTGTGTTGGTCGCCAAGCCCTTGATTGTCTTAGCCATGATGGGGGGACTGGGATACAAGAAACGGACCGGTTTTTTGACGGGACTGACCGTGGCTCAAATTAGCGAGTTTTCCCTGATTTTGGTGGCGATGGGAGCAACACTGGAACACGTTGACGAGTCAGTCGTGGCTTTGGTGATTTTAGTGGGTGTGATCACGATGACCCTTTCGACCTATATGGTTGGCGGGGCAGAAAAAATTTACAAATTGGTCAGTCACCTGCTTTCAATTTTTGAGAGAAGCAACACTCGTGAGGCCGCACTGACGGTTGAGCGCGAGATGCGGGATCACATTATCATGGTTGGGTGCGACCGCACCGGCAGGGCCCTTTTACCGTTTTTAATGCGCCGGGCACCGGTTTTAGTAATTGATTTTAACCCTAAAGTGTTTGAAACTCTGACTGCCAACAAGACCCCGGTTTTGTTTGGAGACGTAAATGAACCAGAGATTATGGACATTGCCAAATTAAGATGGGCGAGGCTTGTTATTTCCACTATTTCAAACGGTCAAGACAATCTGAAACTTTTGGAACTCATTAAGTCCAAAAAGGCGAGTATCAAAGTGATCATGGCGGCAGCAACCAGAAAAGAGGCCATCAGGCTTTATGAAAAAGGAGCAGACCTGGTTGTCGTTCCCGAGATGATTGCCGGGGAGTATATGAGGCATATTTTAAAAACCTACGGTATGGGAGATAAGATTGACAAAATAGGTAAAAGCCATTTTATGAGACTAATCGGAAAATGACAAAAACACGCCTGTCCAAAAGAAGAATCAAAAAATCCCCCAAAAGAAGAGGACTTTGGTTGTTTTTTGCTCTTTGTTTTTTGCTCTTTGTTTTGGGCTATTTTCTGTTTGTTTTTCAGAAGCCTTTTTTCGCTAAAGACCGAAACTTAAGTATTGCCGTTGTCAACCAAGACGGCAGCGTGGATGTGATGGTAGTTAATCCGATTGCCGAAACCATAACCACCATTACAATTCCCGGAAATACTGAAGTGGTGGCGGCAAGGCAGTTGGGGACCTGGAGAATAAAAAGCATTTGGAAATTAGGTGAGCAGGAAAAGCTCTCGGGGCAGCTTCTGGTTGAAACGATCACCAAGACATTTAATTTTCCGACTGAGGCCTGGACCGACGGGCGAAAGACTAATTTAACTGTTTTGGACAAAGTGAGACTGGAGTTTTTTACGAGGGCGGTAAAGGCGGCGAGTAAAAATAATATCAATTTAGGGCAAACCGGTGCACTCGTCCAGACCAAGCTGGTGGATGGGGAAGTGGGCTATAAGTTAACTGGAAAAACTCCACCTTCAATTCTGGCCATTTTTGGTGAGACTAATATTTCCCAGGAGGGCTTTTTAGTGACTATTGAGGACGCTACAGGAGTAGCGGGGGTGGCCAGGCAGGTGGGTAAGATAATTGAAGTTCTTGGAGCAAAGGTGGCAGTCATTTCAGAGAGTAAGGAGGATGTTGAGGGCTGCGTTGTCGTGGGACCTGAATCAGTTACACTGGAGAAAATTTCCAGGATTTTTTCCTGTAAAAAAGAGAAACAGCCGGAGGAGAAAAGTGTAAAAATTATTCTGGGTCGTAGCTTTGGGGAACGGTTTTAGGGAAGGAAATGACTCCTTTGACTTTCGGACCGCGTTTGATCTCTCTTAAAAAAACACCAACTTCTTTTTCGGAAGCAGATTTGATAAAAGCTTCATACTGATTTTCGTTCTCAATGAGCTTTTTAAGATGAGCTGCCATGTCGTCGGCAAGCCGGCCGATGTACCTGTCGTCGGATGTTGTGGCTGTGACCCGGCGGCCGGTAACCACCACCTGGACCGGATCGCCGGCATCGAGCAAAGTGATTAACTTGCGGTCACCCAGGTTAATAAGGTGGACAATTTTTGTTTTGCCCGGTTCTTCCAAAAACATTTCCGACTTTTGCCTGCCGGCTGGCGAGGCGGGGAGTTTGGGGACCTTTGCCGCTGCTTTCCATTTGGCTACGGCCTTAGTCGCGATTTTGTTTTCAGAATCAATGGCAAGAACTTTTTTAGAAGTCTCCATAGCCTCCTTAATTTTTCCAAGCTCACCACAGGCTTTGGCGAGGCGGTTTAAGGCATTAATGTCAGTTTCGTCCTCGGCGATGATTGATTTATTGATTTTTTCGGCTTCCTCCCAGTCAGCCGAGAGGGCGGAGGCAATTGCCAGTTTATCTAAGTGGTGACTCATGGGCAGTAATTTGGGCTTTAACTAGTCAGTATAGGTGTGTAAAGTAGTGTGTCAAGGAGATGTTAATTTGCGGCTGCAATTTCAAGCTTACTAATTCTTTCAACGGTATCTTTTATCTCACTGACGTCCACTTCGATTGTTTCTAATCTGTCATGAGTTTTTTCTATCTTGTCGTCAATTTTTTCAAGCTGAGGTATGACGACTTTATCAATTCCAGCCGCCACGACGGCAACCATTTCATCTTTATCTTTCTTGTTCATATTCTGATCTTAGTTTGGAAGTAGGTGAGTGTCAATGGTAGAATACAGGTATGAGTGGGCATAGCAAGTGGAGCACAATTAAGCATAAAAAGGCGGTTACAGATGCAGCCCGTGGCAGGCTTTTTAGCCGGTTGGTTAAAGCCATTGCTATTGCTGTCAAAACGGGTGGGGGAGCTGATCCAGATGCTAATCCCAAACTTCGGGTGGCCATGGAAGCGGCCAAGGCGGCTAATATGCCTAAGGTTAATATAGATCGGGTAATAACCAAGGCAAGCAGCGAAGGAGAGAATTTTGAAGAAGTAACATATGAGGGTTTTGGTCCGGGGGGCTTTGGGGTCATTGTTGAAGCGGCGACTGATAACCGAAATAGAACCGGTCAGGAAATAAAAAGCATTTTTGAAAAGCGGGGAGGGCAGTTGGCCGGCCCGGGGGCAGTGTCTTACAATTTTGAGCCAAAGGGCTATTTATCAATTAAAAGAAATGAGAATTTGGATGAACAAATGCTGGCTTTAATTGATCTTGGAGTAGAGGACATGGAAGAAAGTGAGGACGGCATTGACGCGTATGTTTCCTCAAGCGAGCTTTTTGAAGTTAAAAACAAAGTTGAGGCAGCAGGTTTTAACGTCAACTCAGCAGAACTTATTCAAAAACCCAAGACCTTTCATAAACTGGAAGGGGAAAGGGGAGCCAAAGCAATAGAGTTTCTAGAAGCCTTAGATGAGTTGGACGATGTTCAAAAAGTTTTTGAAAATCTCGATGTTAATACATGAGTAAAAGAAAAAAATTTTTAATTACTTCCGCCCTTTTGGCATCCGGCTTTGTGGGTATAAATTTCTTGGATAATGAGGTACGGTTCTGGGCAATTGGCGGTTTGACGATTTTAACAATTGTTCTCTTTTATTGGTCACTTGCGGAAGGATTGGCCTTGGATGCGACACTTTTGACACTTGTTTTACCGGCCCTTTTTACACTCGGAGTTGGTATTTTTTGGTTTCTTTTACCGGCAACAATTTTTGCCAGAATTCCGGTTGTTGCCCTTTATGGCCTGGGAATTTATGCCTTGGGGTTGACGTTAAATATTTATACCGTTTCTGCAATTCGAACGATAGCCCTTTCCAGGGCAGCTAAAGGAGTCGGATTTGTTCTGACTCTTTTTACGGCTTTCCTGCTTTTTGACGCTTTGTTTTCGCTCAAAACTCAAATTTGGATTTTTGCGCCGGCGATTGTAACGACGAGTTTTCCGCTTTTTTTACAAGGTTTCTGGTCAACCAGATTGACAAAAGAAATTGAAAAAAAATTATTGTTTTATTCTTTAATTAGTGGTTTGTTGATAGGGGAGATTGGACTGATGCTATACTTCTGGCCGGTGACGATTGTGGTCGGATCTTTATTTTTAACCATTGGAGTTTATATTCTTTTGGGTCTCGGGCAAGCCAGTCTAGAGGGGAGACTTTTTACTCAAACAGTGCGAGATTACCTGACGGTAGGGCTTTTAGTATTTCTTTCAATGTTGATTGTCACGCGTTGGGCTGGTTGATACACCCGGGACAGGGGAGGAGTGGGGGCACAATGTCCTATAACAACACAAAAATAGCCACAAGGGGAACATTTTTCACGAAATAATTATAGGGTTTTCACGAAAAGCGACACAGACACCCTGCCGGAGAAAACCCGAAACTAGTTTTGGCCTGCCCAGCTTTGCTGGGAATACTTTGATACAGTTCCTAGCCTCAATGAGGGGCAGTACACTCCAACTCCAGGCATGATTTATGTATACGAACAAACAAAAGGCATATCACTTCACCGGGAGAGCGGTAGATGTATAGGCAGATACTGTAGAGCTTTGTATGTATAGTCGTACAATGTAACTTTTGCGACTAATCCTGGAATGACCAGAGTGGAGCGCTCTTTCAAATCAAATCTCTATTAAATATTCTTTTATTTTCTTTTTGTAAACAATTTTTATGGCTTATTTCTCTAATTTATTTTCGTCTATAAAAAATCTGTCCGGCCCGACATTTTTACCCTGGCGGCTACCCCGTTTTACCACTCCCCCTCCCCCGGCTGTAAATATGGCCGAAAAGACGACAGATAATATATTTTGAATAAAATAAAGGCCTTAAAACGCATTTGGCAAAGCCAGAAAAAATTAATCTAGTTCTATATTCTGTTGACAATATAGAAATTAGATGTTTAGAGATTGGAAAATGGTAATAGAAAGTTGAAAGTGGAAATTTGCTTTAATACCATTTGCTAATTTCTAATTTCCATTACTAATTTCATTTTTCCAAACAACCATTTTTTCAATTTAAAATTAGAAGTAGGTCGCACAATGTTGACTCTGACGTTACGTCGGAGTAAACTTTTATTAATCATGTCTGCCCAAGACAGCCCTTCGGAAATTAGGAAAAAAGTTGGAGAATTTCTGGAGTACATGGAAGTTGAACGGGGTTCCTCTCCCCTCACCATCAGAAACTACAATCACTATTTAATCCGCTTTGTTGACTGGATGAAAAAATCAGACATCCGCAGGAATTTGGTGGATATTAATCAGGAGGTCATCAGACGCTACCGGGTGTACTTGTCTCGCCTACCGGTTGGAAAAGATGCGACAATGGCCAGGAAAACTCAGGGCTATCACGCTATTGCCATCCGCTCTTTTTTGAAGTGGCTTATTAAAAACGACTACAAAGTCATGGCGCCAGATAAAATTGATTTACCGAAAAATGCCGAAAGACAGGTGAAATTTTTAAATGGCGAACAAGTTGACAGGCTGCTCAATGCCCCATCGATAACTAAAATTACAGGCAAAAGGGACAAAGCTATTTTGGAAGTTTTGTTTTCCACCGGCCTTCGTGTCAGTGAACTGGCAAAGCTAGATCGAGACAAAGTAGATTTGGAACGAAGAGAATTTGGAATAGTTGGTAAGGGGGGAAAAGCCCGGGTCGTTTTTCTTTCCCGCCGCGCCGCTGAGTGGATCGATAAATATTTGAAAGCCCGGGATGATCACTTCAAACCCCTTTTTGTTCGGCATAAAGGCAAAGTCGAACCCACAACCCCTGATGAGTCTATGCGCCTTACTCCCCGCTCGATTCAGCGTCTAGTTAAAAAATACAGCCATAAAATGAAATTACCGGTTGAAGTTACGCCACATGTCATAAGACATTCCTTCGCGACTGATCTACTTATGGCGGGGGCGGATTTGAGAAGCGTTCAGGAAATGCTTGGCCACAAGAATGTTTCCACAACTCAGGTCTATACCCACGTCACCGATCGCCAACTTCGCGAAATGCACGAACGGTTTCATGGAAAGAGTGGGGGTGGATGATCAATAGCTTCAAGAAAGGGCGCAACTTGTTCTATATAAAGCCTCTGACCTAATATCTTACTTTCAGTAAATTCTAAACCGTTAATTCTCTGGACCATTGTTACTCTAAGTCTGTGCAGCGCTTCGTCTACCGACCTTCCGCTCTCCCCTGTCCACATAAATGTTCTCATAATCCCGATTGCTCCAAAGCCAGCAAGAAAATCAGCGTCTTTAAGAATTTTACCCTCTATAGATGTTGGAGAATGATCTGGTTGATCGTGCTCTTGTATAGCTTGGACTACTAGATCGATAAAGTTTTCGGGCCAATGAGCTTCTGTCATAATTTCTTTAGCCTTTTGAACAGAGAGACCAATGCTTTCAGCGCCATGGAGATTTGTATCTTCGCGGCCGGCGTCGTGGAGAATCGCTGCAGCCTTGATTACTTCAAGGTCACCTCCATGAATTTGATGAAGTTGTAATGCGTAATCTGATACCATTTTTGAATGTTCTGGCCCATGGCTTGTTCCGCGCTGTGGTTTAAGCGCTTCCCAAAGTATCTCAATGTTAACAAGCGTTTCTTGGCCTCTCATTTTCTGCTCTTATTACTAGCTTCCGGCCCCGTTTGTCTCTCAACTGGTCTTGGAAGTGAACTAAATATCTTTGCTGCGGGTTCATAATTGCCGTGTGTAGTCTTTCTCCTAGATTCTCTAAATTTGACATTCTTCACCTCCTTTGATAAAACTTTATACACTTAATTCAAAGCTACTTCTTGACATAACTCTGAAATATCTTTGACTTATTTTTGACATGAGAAAAGGTTATTATCATTACTTGCCTAAAGATTATTTTGACGGGCTTTATGAGAGAGTGGTTGCTAAATTGGCCCGGGGGCAGAATGTATTAATTTCGGCGATGCGTGGTGGTGGCGGGAAAACATTTTTAAATTTATTTCTTAATTTTTCCAAGAAAGATGGCCTCTTCCCGAAAATCTATTATTACGACCCAGAGTTAGAGTCAAAAAAATTAGTAGATTTCGTTGGCGAGATGGTCAACGTGTCGGGTAAAAAAATTATTGTTGTTAGGCTTTTTGAAAACTTGGAAAATAAACGGGAAGTTTTAGAAACATTGAATAGCCTCCGGCACCCTTTTCCCGAAAAACTAACATTTTTGTTGATTGTTAACCATACTGCTCTTGCCGAACCCGAAGACTATTTTGGTTACTCAACTCAGTTTTTTTCTGAAAGATTTTATATTCAACCCTTTAACCTAAAGGAAACCATCAGGATGATCGAAATCAATTCAAAATTTTATGGTTGGCGGATTAATGAAAGGAATTACAACAAGATATACGCCCTTTCAGGTGGTAATCCCAGACTGATTAAATATATTTGTAAAGATATCGATGAGAAGCAAGCAACTCTAGATTCGATCAGTAAGTTTTTAGCCAATCCGGCAATTAAGTTTCAGCTTGATTATTTTACTAAGCTTCTTTTACAAGAGAAAACAGAAAATCTCAAGGTGCTCGGGATTTTGGATGAAAAGCCAAGAATAAAATCAGAACTCTTAGCCAAGTATTTTGTTGATTACCAATCAAGAATAGTTGATGAGCTCTACCCCACCCTGACCAATCTGGAAAGAAAGATTTTTACCTATCTTTACGAGAATAAAAACAGGATTGTTTCAGTAGATAAGCTTGGTGATTTAACGGAGATGGCCGGACACGAATTCTCCTTGTGGGCGATTTATAAGCTTATTTCTCGCGTAAAGTCAAAAATCGCGAAGCTTTTTAAAATAAGAGCAATTAAGGGGCAGGGTTATTTGTTGGAAACAGCAAATTGACACCCGGGGGTTTTGGTGGTTCAATTAGAGATATGAAATTAACTAATGAGGATTTCAAAGCTTTTAAAGACTTGGTTGAAGTTACACTTGACGAAAAAATTGAAGAGAAAGGACTTGTTACCAGAGCTGACATTAGTCACTTGCCTACTAAGGACGAGTTTTATGCGGAGACGGCCAAACTCTATAAAAAGATGGAAGATATTGAAGAAGCATTAGATATCGTTAACGATCGAAGCTCAGAAAATCGTGATCGTATCGAAGATCTTGAAGAAATTCATCCCGGCGGACGCCACGCCATTGCAGCATGATTACATTTATCCTCCCCGGTTATTCGCCTAGTAATCGCCAGTGGGCCGAAGAGGTGGCTAATAAGCTTCAAGTGACTGGTGAGATAAGGCCTATTATCTGGGATCATTGGGATGACTCTAACGCAGTTTTTAAACCCGAGGAAAAAGTCCAGATGTTGATTGGGATTATGGCCGGGGGAAGCGCCAATATTATCGCCAAATCAATCGGAACTTTAGTTGCCTCGCTACTTATTTCCCAAATTCCAAAACAGATTACGAAAGTAATTTATTGTGGAATTCCTTCGGGGAACTTTAAAAATTATCAGGAAGTCTATACTAAGGCGATGACTTTCCTACCGGCTGACAAAATTTTAGTTTTACAAAACCAGGCGGACCCTCTGGGGAGCTTTGAGGTAACCCAGGCCGCTATCCAACAAACTAATCCTAAAATAACGGTTAAAAGCATGCCCGCCTCTGACCATAACTATCCCTATTTTGATGAATTTCAGAAGTTCATTGGCTAGGCTCTTCCTCCCCACTTTTCTCCAGCGCGGTGATGGCCGTGCAGCAATCTGATTTTTTGGCAAAGCGCATGAGGATCACACCCTGGGTAATGCGCCCTAATCTCGGGATATTTTTAGTTGGCAATTTGATAATTTGACCATGCTTGCTGGTGATAACGATCTGGTCGATTTTGTTTGTTACCATCACGGCACTAGTTAGTTTGCCCGTTTTGGCACTGACCACGGCTGCTTTGACTCCTTTACCCCCTCTTCTTTGAACCGGGAAAAGTTCAACGCGGGTTTTCTTGCCCAATCCCCGCTCGGAGATAGTTAAAATGTCGCGGAAACTCTTTTTACGGCCGTCTTTGGGCACATTCAGTTTTTCCGGGAAAACCTCGAGGGCAATGACTTTATCTCCATCAGTTAGTTTGATTCCCCTAACTCCCTGAGTCGCTCGGCCCATCGGCCGAACGTTGCCTTCCGGAAACCTAATGGATTTGCCGCTTTGAGTAATGAGCAAAATATGATCTTGGCCCTTAGTCGGGTGAACGTTAACGAGTTTGTCCTTCCCGGTTAATTTAATGGCAATGAGGCCATTGGCTCTTAAGTTTTCAAAGTCGCGGATCGAGGTTTTTTTGACGATCCCGTCGGAAGTGGCCATGATCAGGTATTTAACCTCTTCCCCATCAATGGGCAGAATCGAGCGGATTTCCTCCCCCGCATCGAGGTTTAAGATATTAACGATTGCCGTTCCTTTGGCTTGGCGTGAAGCCTCGGGAATCTCCCAAGCTTTATTGCCAAAAACCTTGCCGGTGTCAGTAAAGAAAAGAATTGTGTCGTGGGTGCTGGCACCAATCAGATGTTCAATCTCATCCTCCTCTTTGGTGGTCATACCTAAAACCCCTTTGCCACCGCGCCGTTGACTTCTGAATGTGACTCTGGGAACTCTTTTAATGTAGCCGGTTTTAGTGACGGTAATGAGAGTATCTTCCTTGGCAATCAAGTCTTCTTCCGAAAACTCTCCCAAATTTTGTTTGTAGATTTTGGTTGCCCTGGCATCGGCGTGCTTTTCTTTTAACTCAGCCAGTTCGTCCTTGATCACTTTCAAAACTTTCTTGGGGTCTTTTAAGATTGCGGTTAAGCGATCGATGAGTTTTTTGATCTCCTCGTATTCCTGTTCGATTTTCTCCCGCTCCAGCGCGGCGAGCCGCCGTAGCTGCATGTCCAAGATTGCGGTGGCTTGAATTTCAGTAAAACCAAACTTCTTCATTAAGTTATCTTTAGCGTCCTCCTGGGTACGGGAAGCCCGGATGGTTTTGATGACGGCGTCAAGATTATCAAGCGCAATTTTCAAGCCCTCCAGGATGTGGGCTCTTCTTTTGGCGGCGGTGAGATCAAAAATGGTTCTTCGGGTGATTACTTGCTGGCGGTGCTTGACGTATTCGACCAAGATTTGCTTGAGGGTTATCTGGTGTGGCACACCGTCAATTAGGGCCACAAAGTTGGCCGGAAAACTGTTTTGCAGCTTGGTTTTTTTATAAAGATTGTTGAGAATACTTTTGGGCCGGGCGTCTCTTTTTAAATCAATGACCACCCGCATCCCGTCTTTGTCTGACTCATCCCGAAGGTCCGCAATGCCGACTAATTTTTTGTCTTTAACCAGATCTGCGATTTTAGCAACCAGGTGGGCTTTATTAACTTGATATGGAATTTCGGTGATAATTATTTGGTTTTTGCCTTTTGTCCCCTCCTCAATTTTGGCAACGCCCCGAACGACAATCTTGCCTCGCCCAGAGGCATAAATGTCCCTTAAGGTCCCGGCTCCGTAAATGACTCCCCCGGTTGGGAAATCGGGCCCGGGAATAATTGTTACCAACTCATCAACGTTAATGTCAGATTCAAAACTGATCTTGGTGGTTTTAATTTTATCGATATCGATTTGTTTGTCCGTACCAGAGGCAACCAAGTTAATTTTTTTAATTACAAATTCTGTCTCTTTCTCTTGCTCTGGCTGTCCGATGGCTTTGCCTTTATCAATAGTGGCGACAACAGCGTCAATCACCTCTCCCAAGTTGTGGGGTGGAATTTTAGTGGCCATTCCGACCGCAATTCCCTCGCTGCCCATTAAAAGTAAATTAGGTAAAAGTGCGGGTAAATAAATAGGTTCGGCCAGAGTGGCGTCGAAGTTATCGACAAAATCGACGGTCTCTTTTTCAATGTCGGCCAGCAAATACTCGGTGATTTTATCAAGCCTAACTTCTGTATACCTCATTGCCGCAGCAGAGTCCCCGTCCACGCTGCCAAAATTGCCCTGGCCATCGATTAAGGGATAGCGCATAGAAAAGTTCTGAGCCAGGCGAACCAAGGCGTCATAAACGGCCATATCTCCGTGGGGATGGTATTTACCTAAAACTTCACCGACAACCTTGGCCGATTTGGTGTAAGCGGAAGTTGGCCGCAAACCCATGGCGTGCATGGCGTAAAAAATTCTTCTGTGAACGGGTTTGAGGCCGTCACGAACGTCTGGGAGAGCTCGAGCAACAATGACGCTCATGGCATAGTCCAAGTAAGATTTGGAGAGTTCTTTAGTAATTTCTACAGGTTGTACCTTACCAATATCCACGTTTAATTCTACCTTTTTTGAGGCTAGACAGCAAGCGGAATTTCAATCTTTTTTAAGGCTATTTTGTGGCCTTTGAGCTTTCTGGTGACTCCGGCCAGAAAAGCCGCTCCGGCCAAGGAAGCAAAGCCGACAATAACAAAAAGGCTGCGGTAACCAAATGTTGCGGCCAAAAGTCCACCCAAACCGGCAGTCAGGGCTGCTCCCAAATCTGTGGCCGTGTAATAAAGGCTCCATTCTAGCCCTTCCTCTTTTTTGTCAATGTGGCGGGTAAAAAGAGCTAGCCAAGCGGGATATGCCAGCCCGCCGCCAACGCCATAAACAACTTGAATCAAATAGACGTGGATTGGAGTTCTGGCAAAAACAAAAAGGAAAGCAGAAACCGAGATCAGGAGTGTACCCGCAACCATGGTCCAGAAGTCGTCCCACTCGCCCTTTTTAAGATCAATGAATCTGGCTACGGGAATTTGTACCAAACTCTTGGTTAAAAAATAAATTGTCGCCGCCAAGCCAGCAATTGCGACAGACCCACCTTCAATTTGTTCAGTAAAAAAAACGGCAATAATTGGGCTAACCAGTCCCCAACCCGAAAGCATCAAAATATCCGAATAAGTTAGGTATTGAATAACTTGATTGACTCTGACGCCTTTGAGGAAGTTTTTGGAGAGCCGCATGTCTTAATTTTATCACATTGAGCAGCGTGGCCAAAAGCCGCCGCCGAAGCGAGCTAGGATGTAGGCAGCGGTTTTAATTGATTCCTCGGCACTGGTTCGTAAGGTAGGGTCGGGGTTGGCTCCAATTTGAACTCGGTACTTTTGCCAGGTTAAGGATCCAAATTGAAACATGCCTACATAATCTCCATTGATTGCCAGTGGGTTATAGTGGGATTCACAGTTGGCGATGTATTCAAGCATATTTTGATCGGCTGAAAACTCACTGGCAAACCTGGTAAACAAAGGTTCAAGGTCCGCCGGTGGCCAAACGTCGGGTGTAGGTGTGGGTGCTTGGCTCGGCGACGCCTCAGGCGGCGACGGCTCGGGTGTTTGGCTCACTTTTGGGGAAGGCGACCCGTCCTCACTGAGCTCGGCCGAGGCAAGGGGCGGCTGGGTTACCTCAACATTTTCAGCTAAAACTTGGGTTTGGGGTGGCTGAGAATTTGCAATCAGTGCTCCGGTTGTCGCGGGAATACTGGTTAGAAAGAAACCAAATAAAAAGTATTTAGCGAGTTCTCCCATTTTTCGAAGCCATAACTGGTTTGGTAACAAAAAGAAGACCAATTCCCAGAATCCCGGTTGCCACAGCAATTGCCCCCCAGAGTCTAGCAATTTGAGTCAACAGTGGCGGGGCCAGTGTTCCCAGAAGAATTTGGGCCGGTTCCCGCCCTTGCATTACCAAATCTTTGGCGGCAACGATAAGTCCGGTAATAACGGCTGAAACGATTAAAGTTATTCCGGGCAAAGTAAGTTTGTGCCCGCCTTCGGTTAAGCGGTACAGGCCAAAGAAAGAAAGTCCAAGCAGGCCAAAAGAGATAACTAGAGTGGCAGTCGCGGTCAAGCCGGTGTGGCGCAAATATTGATAGCCCAAAGGTGTGGCTTGGGCGCCGGGCAAAATGTTAAGCAGTTCTTCAAGGCCCATCTCCTCGGTTTGGAGGGTAAAGTTTTTAGGCAAAATTCCTCGGGGCAATTTACTCACCGGTAGATAAACCAAGAGTCTTTCGTTCCTGGCATTCATAAAATTGATTAAATTTTGCAGATTACGGTCCACTAGATCCTGGAGATTTTCGGGAGTGACGATGACAGAAAGTGTCGCCATCTCACCCTTTTTGATTTCCTCTTGGAAAACAACCGCCAGCTTTTGGTAAGCCTGGTCGGTTAATGCCTTGTGCCAAAAAGTATAGTTTAAAACCTGGAATTTGAAAGAAATGGCAAGTAGTAAATTAATGAAAAGCGGAACAAAAACAATTACCAGCCAAATTTTACCTAAGGTTTTCATCCTTTCCATGATATCATTAATTAACTAAATGAAAAAGGTTTTGGCCTTTTTGGTGTTGATTGTCGCTGGAGTCGCAGCATACCTGTTTATGGTTGGTAAGATGCCTACTCAAATGCTTTCTGAAATAGTTGCGACGCCCACTCCCCAACCGGTTGACTATACGGCCAGCTTTGAAATTTACACTTATGGAACAAAAAGAATTTTTACCGCCGCCATGTACCACAATTTATCTGGGGATGTTTACATTGAATCTTCCGATCCAAGTATAGTCCGCGTTAAAAAGGCTGGTGTTACCTGGGGAGATTTTTTTGCCAGCCTACCCATGAAATTGACTCGTGACTGCCTGACCACCGGTACGGGCCAGACTTTTTGTAACAGCAGCGGTGGTACGCTTGGATTTTTCATCAACGACTCCCCCGCTCCGGATGCCCTTGACCAAGAAATTAAACAGGGAGATAAACTTTTGGTTACTTACAAATAATTACTGTGAACCGAAGGCTTTGGTGATCGCTTCACGGATATTGGTTCCCGAGTACCAGCCTTTGAGGTAGACTAACGTGCGTTTGCTTTTGGTTAAATCCCGCAAATAATACCGGTCGATTTTCCCACCTCTTCTTAAAAATCTCTCAATCAGTGTCTCAATCGGCGTTTTTTTGTTGATAAATCCATTATAGCACACTCCCAGCCGTATCTTTCATAAAATTTCAATTACTTTATTTTTATAATTAAATGTGATTTTGAATTTGTCAAAAAAGCCGGTGTTTCCAAGAACCGCCAGTGAGTGAGATGATAACTGGTTCGAGAAAACAATAGGAGCCTTAAAAGAGGCCATCCCCACTGGTTTAATCTCAACATCATGGATATAGCCCCTAATGGGTTCGCCACTGATACCAAGGATCTTTCTTTTCTTACCAGTGGTTAACTTTATCCCTAAAACCTCAGCAACTCCGCCATGGAAGATATTGTAATCAGCTCCACTGTCGATCAAAGCCTCTAAGCCGACTAATTTCTTTCCTTTCATCAAGATTACCGGAACAATTGATCGCCAAATAACCCTAGTTCTTTTGCCCGTAGTGGAGATGGGGACTTCTTCGGCCTTGTAGTGAAACTTTGTCATCTAAACTGGCCAACAAAGATCCCCGAAACAGTAGGGACCTTATAGAGGATTGGGATTTTAACTCCCTTTTTTCTGGCCTCGTCATATACCTTGACGGCGTTTTTACCCGAAGCAACAACAGTTTTTTCATCACTTTTCAAGGCTACCCAAAGTCCTTTGTATTTTTTGGAGAGCTCGGTCCAGTTAATCAGTGCCATGATTTATTGTAACACATCGGTTCTCACTCGTGAGCCAACCTGTCTCCTGTGTGCCGGTATTGGCACCATTTACAGGAAGCAGTTTCTTTGGGGGCTGGCCCTGCTAAAAGCTTGTCCACTTTGGCAATAAAGTCAAAAAACTTGCCGTCATCAACGGGTACTTCCAGCCAAGTTGGTGGAAAGCTAAACAGGGCTTTACCGGATTTAAAGGTAACGGTATCGGGGTAAAAAACCAGCAATCCCATCTGAGTAATTTGGACCGGCTTACCGCTGGCTGGATTTTCCAGCGCGAATTTGTATGCGGCCAGCTGGGATTGATAAACATTAATTTTGTCTTCATGCGGCTGGCTAATTTTAAGGTCCACCAGTGTGTATGTTCCATCACTTTTTTTAGCCAACAAATCATATTTTCCTTTGATATAGACATTGGTTCCGGGGACAACTCGGGACTCCACCCATCCCTCCTGCATAACCACTTTCCCGTCCGGCAAACCTTTAGCCAAAGCACTTAGATTTTTCCTCACCAACGGTGTTTGCAAACGCGTGTTGATGGCGGCAAACACTCCGGGCATGGGCATTGAAGGCTGATAAATGCCGTATTTGATTTTAAGCCAGTAACAAAGCTTACATTCTTTGTACAAATATGCAAAATCGGATGGTGAGAGTTTTAGTGGTGTTGTAGCCATTTCCCTATTCTAGCACTTCAATTCCCATCTCCCCCACTTTTTTTCCCAGAAGTTTTTGGCCCGCTGGTGAGGCGGTGGAAATAAAGGAGAAACCGTCAATATTAACCGGTGTGTTAACAAGATAAGATTCGTTGACAAAACATGGTGGCTCAACAACCTCTGGCACTGACTTATTAACAGCTTCTTCGAGCTTCATTTGTAATTTGAGTAGATTTCGAAGCCTGTTTTTATTCATCTCTACTTGGTGCTTGGCATGGAAGTGGTCCCCCGCCGTTGACCGGGAACCCTGTAGGGAAAATGCTATTGAAGTTGCATCTTCATGCGAAGACTCGGCAACCCTTTGAGCTTTTTTAACTTCTTGTCTAACTTTTTCCAATAAAACAACCAACTTTGTACGCATTGGAGTATTTTAGCACGAAAAATTACTTCTTTGGCATCACCAGAGCGGCAATGAGGTAAGCAATAATTCCTGGGACAAAGCCGGTGAAGACGACAATGGCAATCCAAGCCAGCCGAAGCAAAGTTGGATCAACGTTATAAAACTCCCCTAGCCCGCCAAAAACTCCGGAAACTTTTTTATTGGCTCGACTGCGGTACAGATTTTTTCTGGCTGCCATAAACTGATTATACAACTTAATTTTCCGAAGTGGAAGTGATAGTAAACTCACGCTGAATGACTTGTCCGGCATTGCCCACTAGTGGCTCACGGTCCTCATTGTGGAGCATGGCAATGAGAGTTTGGCCGGATTGAGTCGACTGCGAAAGATTGATGACGACGTCAACTTTAGTGGTTTCAATAAGCGCGCTTTGGCCGATAACCTGACCGGCTTTGCCTTCTTCATCTGTTAAATGGATATAAATGTAGCCGGGGCCAATCATGGAAACTGCATGAACTGTTACTTGACGACCCGACTCCTGATCCCGAACGTCAACAAAATTAGGTTCAGTAACTTCCGGTCCGGGGGCTGGTGTTGGTACTCCCGGTGGCGGAGTGGGAACGTCTGAAGGGGTAGCTTCTGGCGCTTTTTGTTTTGGCATTTTGCTGTAAAAGTAGCCTCCGGCCACAGCTACGGCAAAAGCAGCGATAATAAGGACTGAGAAAAGAACTTTCTGACGCATACTTCATGATACAAATTTAGTATAATCTGGTCAATGAAGAAAATTTTAGGGGTACTGCTGGTTGTCGGACTGGGCGTGGGCATTTTCTGGCAGGTCAAGAGTAGGATTGTGCAAAAGCCACCCACCCAGAAAATTTTGGGGGCTCCGGAGACGCTTTCCCAATCCCTTGATGTTGGTGATTATAAAGCAGCCATCTATAAAGTGACCGACGCTAGTAACCTAATCCTCATTCCCAACTTTGAAGAAAAACTTTCCGCCCGCGAGGCCAAGGAAAAATATGATTGTCAGACCTTGGTTAATGGCGGCTTTTACAGTGAGAGCAATAAACCCATTGGCCTTTTTATCACTAACAATCAATCGCTTGCCGGCTACCAAACCAACCAAACTTTTAACGGGGTTTTGTCGATTAATGATTTTGCCACGCCGCGAATCACGCGCCAGGTGCCGCGGGATAATCTCGTCCACGCAGTTCAGGCCGGTCCCCTACTGATTGAGAACGGCTCGATATTAAAAGTGGTCAGCAATGACGAGGCGGCGCGCCGGTTGGTCGTGGCTGTGACCGGGGCTAATGAACTTTATTTCGTGATGTTTTATGACCCCGATTCGAATTTTTCCGGTCCGACTTTGGGGGAACTGCCCGGGGTTCTGAAACAAGTTCAGAATGGCACAGAAATCCATTTCGCCGACGCCATTAACCTCGACGGTGGGACGGCAAGCGCCATGTACACACCGGGAGTGTCCTTGTCTGAAGCCTCACCAGTCGGTAGCTTTTTTTGCGCAAAATAGTATAATGGATTTATGAGAAGATTTTTGGTTTTTGCGATCGGCTTAGCAGGACTACTTCTTGTCGGGGCGTACTTTGTTCCCTGGCAGACAAAAAATTGGGGTAAGATTGAATTTCTCCCCGGCTCGACAATCACGGTAACCGGTGAAGCCAAGCGGGAGGAAGCGTCTCAGATTGCAACTTTTACGGCTGGGGTATCGGTTACTAATGAAGACCAAAATAAAGCAGTTAATGAAGTTAATACTAAAGCCAAAGCCATTATTGATGCTGTAAAAAACTTTGGCATAGATGAAGCAGATATTCAAACCCAGAATATAAGTATTTATCAAATTCCCGAGGTTGAAATTCAAACATTTCCCCCACAGACTCGTGAATCAGGTTGGCGGGTGAGCAACTCAATTGTGATTACCCTCAGGAACGTTGACAGAGTAAGTGAGCTGGCAGATTTATTAGCTGGGACCCAGGCAACCGAAGTCTCAGGGCCAAACTTTGCCTTGGACGATACCAGTGCCGCGCAGGTTGATCTTTTGGCTCAAGCGATTGAGGATGCGCGGACCAAAGCTCAGAAAGTAGCTGAGGCTTCGGGCCGTAAGCTCGGGAAAATTATTACGGTTACGGAAGGCGCCTCGGGCGGACCGATTTTCAGAGCACTGGAAGTTGGAACAGCCGACTCGGGTGTCCCAATCGAACCGGGTACCGAAACCCTCTCCAAAGCTGTTACAGTGGTTTTTGAGTTGAAATAGATTAGAATTCCCAACGACTGTATCTCATAATGGGGTCAACATTACAAGCTTTGCCACCCAACGATTTGCAGTCTACATTTCTATCAAAGCCTATTGATTCATCTGTCCACAAATCTCTCCTGGTTAGTAATTCTTTTACAAGATACATTTGTTGCAAGTTGTTCGTTAAAGTTTCTTCATCAGTTATCCTGGGTCCGGATATTGCTAATGAGGCGTAAAAATTAGTTGTTGCAAATATTGGAAGAGGTACACCACATCCCGCATCACGTAAGAGCCCTGTATATGCAAGCCTTTCCGGCCCTGTTAAGTCAATAATGTGCATGTAGACACCCACCAGGTCCAAGTGGGACCACCTAAAAGTGGCGCCCTGTGACCAAATTGCTCTGGCTAAATGATCGGGTGTTTTATCGATACCTAGGGCTACGTCTAATAGTTCACTCAACCCATCCCCTCCCAACCACATGTCGTATGGCAAACTAATCTGGAACGGGACTTGGGGCTTATCGTCATGTCCAGTATTTACAGATACTTTAGGTACGCTCAAAACTCGATTTCCTAAGTGGTCGGTTCCCCAATTGTTTTTTTGTGAAGCCAAGCAAAGTACTACGCTTTTCAATCGTTTGGCTTCTTCTGGGTTTTGTAATGGCTCGCCGTTGACATAAAAGCAGCGATGCCAGTAGCTTAAACTTCTTTCAAAACCCTTTCTTTCTGCTTTTATAATTCCCTCAAGCCAATAATCCCTTTCAGACATAGACATATTTTAGCTTATAGGTTATTGGTATGCAATTTACTCTATTTACTACTTACGTTTAGTGGCGTAGGTCTGGGTGTACTACTGTACTAGTACGTTAGTACGCATGATTTTTGTACAGTTGTTTGAATCCTCCAATGGTAGTTTCTTCGCCGTGGCCGGGATATACAATAGTTTCATCGGGCAGCTTCAGGAGATTCTTAATTGATTTCTCCAGATCTTGCCTATTGCAATACGGGAAATCCGTGCGGCCCACTGCCCCACCGGCAAAAATCGTGTCGCCGGAGAATAAGACGTTATCTTTTTGGGAATAGAGACAGATTCCTCCAGGTGTATGACCCGGGGTGGGAATAACTTCCGTACCGTGCAAGGACGGACCTTGTAAGGTGAGGAATTTATCTACCTGGGGTGGCAGGCCAGGGTCAAAACCTAAATAATACTTACACGATTTTCTGTACCAGGCAAGCATGACTTCATCTTTTTTGGGTAGGTAAAACGGAATATTGAAAGCGCTTTTGAGTTCATTGACGGCCAGAAGATGGTCGAAATGGCCGTGAGTAGCAATGATGATTTTGGGCTGAAAATCTAGGTCTAGGATGGTTTGATAAATGTAGTCAAAATCATCACCCGGATCAATAATTGCCCCAGCAAATAAATAGCAGTTAGTTTTTAGCTGCCCGACTTGAAGCTTCTTCAATTTGTTTTTCCGCTTCGGCACGGCTGGCGAAGTCTTTGATCTTGACCCATTTGCCTGGCTCGAGGGTCTTGTAGTTTTCATAGAAGTGCTTAATTTTGGCCAAAAGTGCTTCAGGAACGTCTTTAATATCTTCATATGCGCCATAGAAAGGATCGATTTTTTTGTCCGGCACCGCAATGATTTTAGCATCCTCCCCCTCTTCATCTTCAGTTGCCAGAACACCGACAGCATGACACTTCATAGTTACCCCCGGCACTACCGGCTGTGAGGACAAAACCACTACGTCCAGAGGATCGTTGTCACCGCCCTGGGCCTCGACGATGTAGCCGTAATTAAAAGGATAAGAAAAAGCGGTGTAGAGGAAGCGATCAACAGTCAGCTCGTTAGTTTCGTCATCAACCTCGTATTTGACTGAAGATCCTATGGGAATTTCGATAAAGACTTTAAAATCCATAATTTGATTATACAAGCCAAACGTCAAATGTCTAGCGTAGCAGTTTTGGCGTGGGTCTGGATAAATCTTTTTCTGGGTGGAACGTCCTCGCCCATCAGAACAGTAAACAAACGATCGGTTTCCTCAGCATCTTCAACAGAAATCTGTTTTAAAATTCTGTTTTTTGGATCCATAGTGGTTTCCCAGAGCTGACTGGGGTTCATTTCTCCTAGACCTTTGTAGCGCTGAATTGTTATCTTACCGTTTGTAAGTCTTTTAACAACTTCGTTTTTTCCTTCGTCATCATAAACATATTCACTTTGTTTACCGGAGCTTATTTTATACAAAGGGGGTAGGGCCATGTAGAGATAGCCTCTTTTGATGATATCCGGCATGTGGCGATAGAAGAAAGTTAAAAGGAGTGTGGCAATGTGCTGGCCGTCGACGTCGGCGTCGGTCATGATGATAATCCGGTGGTAACGCATTTTGTCGTAATTGATGGTGTCCCCTATCCCACCGCCCAAAGCAATAATTAAGTCTTTGAGCTCTTCGAATTTAATAATTTTTTCCAGATGCGCTCTTTCGGTATTTAATATTTTTCCACCCAACGGTAAAATTGCTTGGAACTTTCGGTCTCTTCCCATCTTGGCACTACCTCCGGCCGAATCACCCTCAACTATATAAAGCTCACTAGTTTCCGGATCACGGGATTGACAATCGGCCAACTTCCCTGGCAAACTGCTGCCCTCAAGTGCGCCTTTTCTGATGACGGCGTCTTTGGCGGCTCGGGCGGCCATGCGGGCTTTAGCAGCCAGCAGGACTTTATCAAGAATTGATTTTGCGTCCCTTGGATTTTCTTCAAGGTAAGTTTCGAGTCCCTCACGGACGGCTGTCTGAACAAAGCCCTGAATTTCGGGATTATTAAGCTTGGCTTTGGTTTGGGATTCAAATTGCAAACTTTCCGATGGCATTTTGACGTAAACTACTCCGGTGAGGCCTTCTTTTAAGTCTTCAGCGGTAATTGTTGCTTTGTCGGTAAGGATGCCGGCTTTTTTGCCATAATCGGAGACAACTTTATTGAGAGCAATTCTAAATCCGGTTACGTGCGTTCCCCCGTCTATGGTGTAAATGCCATTAACATAACCCTTAAGGTTTTCGTTGTAAGTATCGGTGTATTGGATGGCAATTTGGACAGCTAGTGGAGCGTTTTCTTTCTCAAAATAAATAACGTTGCTAAGGAGGTCCTTGCCCCGGTTAGAATGAGCCACCATGGTGGCAATACCCCCTTCAAAATAATAGCTGGCTTTCTCATCGTTTTTTTCGTTGTAAAGATGGAAGTTAAGCTTGGCAATCAGGTAAGCCCGGTCGCGAAGCAAAGGTTTAACCTTCCCTGGATTAAAGGCAGTTTCTGGAAATATTTGGCTGTCAGGGATAAATTTGGTGATGGTCCCGGTTATACCTGGACCGGCTTTGACACCCCACTCCCGGGGAAACCAATTGTCAAGTTGTCCTTGGGTAGCTTGGGCAACACTTTTTTGGGGGTTACCCCTTTCGTATTCTTGATAGTAGGCTTTACCATCTCTGAGAACCACGACCAGAAAGTAGGAAGAGAGGGCATTGACTACGCTTGCCCCCACCCCGTGTAAGCCGGCTGAGATTTTGTAAGCCTTACTTTCAAATTTTCCTCCCGCGTGGAGCTTGGTCATAGTTAGTTCAAGAGCAGAAATTCCGGATTTGTGTTTATCAACCGGAATGCCCCGACCGTTATCTCGGATGATGGCTGAACCGTCCTTACCCAGCCAGACCCAGATATCCGTGGCTACGCCCGCAAAGCTCTCGTCAATGGAGTTATCGACAATTTCCCTTAAGCATTCATGAAGGCCTCGAGAATCGGTTGAACCGATGTACATCCCCGGCCTTTTTCTAACCGGTTCCAAGCCCTCTAGAAGCTGAATTTGCTCGGCAGTATAGCTTTCCTTTTTAGCCATTACCCTTATATTTTACTACATTTTCTCCGGAGCTTGAATACCCAGAAGTTTAAGGCCGTTGGCTAGAACCTGTCCTGTAGCTGCGGTCAACGCAAGCCTGAAGTTTGAACTTACACTCCCGGAGTGTATAATGCGGTGCTTGTTGTAGAAAGTATTGAATTTGCTTGCCAGGTCATATAGATAGTTGCAAACCAGATTTGGAGCGTAATTTTCCGCTGCAGCTGCCACAATCTCGGGAAACTTGGGCAAGGTTCTTAAAACCGCCAGTTCTTCAGAATTTGGTTTTTGGTTTTCGGTTTTTCCACTTGTCTGTTTGCCGGCTTTGTGTAAAACACTCTGAGTTCTTGCGTAGGTGTATTGGATATACGGCCCGCTATTTCCTTCAGCGGCAATTGACTCTTCAAGATCAAATTTAGTGTCCTGCAACGGATTATTTTTCAAAAAGGAATATTTGACCGCTCCGATCCCTACCGCCTCAGCAGTTTTTTTGTCTTGGTTGAATTTTTTGACTCTTTCAACTACGATATCCACGAGCTCAATTCCGCCGATGATATTTCCGGTTCGGGAACTCATCTTCCCACTCTTTAAGTTCACCATACCAAAGCCAATGTGTTTTAATTTGCCCGTGTATTTTGGGTGAAGCATTTCAAGAGCTTTGAAGATAACTTTGAAATATTCGTTTTGTTCATGTGCGGTTGAAATGATAAGAAGGTCCGCCGGCCATTGGCTAAATTTCAATTCCTGAAGGTACATGTCTTTAGCCTCATACATTGGAGTGCCTGCGCTTGTTACAAAAACTCGGTCGTGAAGGTCATATTTACTACCTTCAAAAATTATTGCACCCTCGCTTTTTTTGAATATTTTTCCAACGTTTGCTTCAACAATCTCGCGACCTTTTTCATGAACCTCAGATTCAAAGTAATATCTGTCATAATTAATTCCCAACCGTTTCTCGAATTGTTTGTAATAATCTATACTCCACTGGCGGGTTTGTTTCCAAAGATCGTAATATTTATTGCTACCCTCATAGACTAATTTGTTAATTTTGTTGACCTCTTCCTTTACTTTTTCATTTTCGTCGTAGGCTTTGCTTCCTTCCTGATACATTTTTTGTAGAAGTTGAGCTTTGTCTGCCAAGCTTTCAGGTACCTGAGGTTTGTTTTTTTCAAAAGCCCAGAGACACTTGGCTACATGCGGACCAATATCCCCTTGGTAACTGGCACGATATACTTCCCAGCCCGCCGCTTCCATTATTCTGATCATGGCCTCACCGTAAATGTAAGAAAACAGATGCCCGATATGAGGTAATTTATGAGTGTTTGCGTCACCGTATTCAAACATCACTTTTTTACCTTTGAAACTACTGGTCTTACCATAAGTGTGGTTGACGTCACTTAATTCGCCCACCAAAAACTCTTCTTTTAACCAGAAGTTAATAAAGGCCCGGCTTGTCTCGCCTTCGGCGGACCCGGCCACTTCAATCTTGTTAACCACCACGCTCAAGTCCCGGTCTAGCCTCATGGTCTTGGCAATTTTCTCGGCCAATTCCCGCGGATTTTTGTTCCCGGCTATCTGCATAGCCACATTCGTGCTGTAATCCCCGTGCTCAGCAATTTCCGGAGACTCTAAATGAATATCTTTTTCTTCTGTTGCTTTCTGAATTGCCTTAATAATTTTGTCTTTTGTCATGTACGCCCGGCGGGAATCGAACCCGCATCGCTGGTTCCGGAAACCAATACTCTATCCATTAAGCTACGGGCGCCCTTTCTTGTAGTTTATCACAAAATTAGTCAACTGGAGGCTGACATTGCCGTTGGCATTGATGGCTGCCAGCGCCTGACTGGCTGACTCAAGCAAGTAAGCCAGGTTTGGGTTTTTAGTAAGCTGTGGCTGGGTGTTTAAAATTAAACTTGTCAAAAATTCCACCGCTTCTTCCCTCTTGGTAATTTTGGAAACAATTTCTAACTTCTCTCCCACCGAAGCATTTAGAAATTTGTTTATTTGAATTTGTGATTTATTTAGGATTTGGTGCTTAGTGCTTGGTGTTTGGATCACGCTACAGCGTGATGCGATAGTGGGTAACAACAAATCCGTATCTTTGGCGGTGACGATATAGACCAAGTTCCTTTGTGGTTCTTCCAAAGCTTTTAGAAAAGCATTTTGCGCTTCCTCTGAAGCTTCCTCTAAGCTTTTAATAACAACGGCTGTTTTTTCAGATAAAGCTAAGTTAGTAAAGCGCCCAAGATCTCTAACGTCGGCAATTTTAGCAACCTCAAAATCCAACCGTTTAGCCTTGAGTTTATTGACTAATCGACTTATTGACTTGTTGATCTCGTTCTTGTCTCGCCCTGTAATGAGATACGCGTGCATGCCTGAAGCTTAGTTCACGGGGTGGTATTGGTCAACTCTGTCTTTTAACCTTTCAAATTCCACCCGGGTGACCATATCTTTCCGTAAATCTTGATTGTCCCGCCTTAAAACTTCAAGACCTTTAATTATTTTATCCAGTTTTTTATCTTGCTGATCAAATCTTTTGTCATGCTGATCAAACATTTTCTGCACTCCCTGAAGAATGGCGTCAGACGCTTGGGAAACAGAATCAAAAACATATCCTTCCGAGGCTGGTTTGTCATAACTGGGCTTGGTCATACATACATAATAGCATCCGAGTCAAGAGAAATGTTAGACTGAAATCATGCTGAAAATTCTACGAGTGTTTTACAGTTTTTTGATTGGAAAGAAATTTGTTTTTATTTTAATGTTGACTGTGGTTTCTGCGGCATCAATTGTGGGGAGTTTATCCCCATATTTTTATAAGCTTTTTGTGGACGCTATTCCCCAACTTGATTACCCTGTACTTTTCCGCATTTTGATTTTTTATATTTTAGCCAGGCTTTTAACGACTTCTTTGTATACGATAGCTCATTATTTAGGTGATGTTATTTTGGTCGATGCGGCCGCTGAAGCCAGGACCAAAGTTTTCAAAAGATTACATGATTTAGACTTTGCCTTTCATTCTTCTAAAAGCACAGGTTCTCTTATCAGCGCAATTAAAAGAGGCGACGGTGCTTTCTTTGGTCTATTTCATGTTATTCACTTTCGGATTTTAGATATTTTTGTTGGGATGTTAGTGATGGTTTATTTCTTCAGTGGTATTGACTGGAAAATTGCGGCTTTCGTAGTGCTTTCTTTCGCGATCAGCCTGCCAATCTCAAGAGTGACAGTGGGGATAAACTTTCGGGCCAGAAAGCGTTTTCTTGAAGAGGAGGACAATATCTCTGGCGTGATTACAGACAACATTATTGGTTTTGAAACAGTCAAACTTTTTTCAAAAGAAGATTGGGAATTGCGGAATTTGTCTAAAAAGTTTGAAGACTGGAAACATATGCTTTGGAAATTTGCTCATACTTATAGAATTTTTGACGTGAGCACGGCGTTGATTATGAATATCAGTATCTTTTTAATAATGTTAATTACCTTAAATCTAGCTACGAATTTGAAGTTAACTGTTGGTGAGTTTGTATTAATTATTGGGTTTATCACTTCTTTTTATCCCAGGCTTTTTGATTTGGTTTGGGGTATTCGGGATATTGCTAAGGATTATGCCGATATTGAAAAATACTTAAAGATACTTGGGTATAAGATTTTAATTCAAGACCCGAAAAATCCTGTCAAGCTTGAATCGGTGGCCGGAGAAATTGAGTTTGCTGATGTCAGCTTCAAATATGAGAAAGATGAGAAAGAAGCCGTCAAAAACATCAATCTTAGGGTTCGGCAGGGCCAATCGGTAGCTTTTGTGGGCAGCAGCGGTGCCGGCAAGACAACCATGGTCAAGCTTTTGATGCGCTTTTTTGACGTTGACGAGGGCAAAATTGCCATTGACGGTGTGAACATCAAAAACTTCACCAAATCTGATTTGCGCAGTTTTATGGGAGTTGTTCCTCAGGAACCGATCCTTTTTAACAACACTATCGGTTATAACATTGCATATGGTAAGGAGAAGGCCGGCAAAAAAGAAATAATAGCAGCAGCCAAATTGGCCAACATTCACGACTTTATCGTGGGGTTGCCCAAAAAATACGAAACTCAAGTTGGGGAACGTGGGATCAAGCTCTCCGGTGGCCAAAAGCAAAGAGTCGCCATTGCCAGGATGATTTTGTCTGACCCGGAGATCATTATTTTTGACGAGGCGACGAGTCAGTTGGACTCTGAGTCCGAAAGACTCATCCAGGCTGCTTTTTGGAAAGCCCGGGAAGCCAAAACCACCATTATTATTGCCCACCGCCTGAGTACTGTCTCGCGGACCGACAAAATTGTGGTGATGGAAAATGGAAGAATTGTCGAAACCGGCAGCCACACCGAATTGTTGCGCATTAAGAACGGCAAGTACCGCCACTTCTGGGATCTGCAGACGGATATTAATTGAGAGGATGATAGCGATTAACCCTTGCTTCTAATCGATTGAGTTCTTCTCGTGATGGTTTAGCTGACAACTCGGCATGTAACCCTTTGATATCATCTCTCACCCAACCGATTTCTCTTTGAAGATCTTCTTTGGTGGCAAACTTGGCATCGTTAATTTTGTTTTGCTCGTCAAACATTCTCTGAACACCGTTTAAAATTGCTTCTGAGGCATCCATCACGATTCCAGTCACTATGTCTTTCGCCGTTTTCTCCGTTACCAGCCCCGCTTGCTTAATAGTGCCTAGAATGTCTTTCTTTGTTAATTGCTTCGTTGTCATAAATTCATCATAACATAAGTGATCAATTACGGTGCCACTTCTTTCCAGGTAATTCTCTCGCTCTTCTCAAACAAGTTTTAGTTCGACTTGTGATGTTTTCCCAAACTATTACCAAAAGATAATTTCAGAGAAAATGGAATGCGTGTCGATAACATGGTAAAATCCGCTTTATTAACATGATTGAAAGACAGCGTTTCGATACAATTGACCCCTCTCCAAAAAACAGGGGTACAATTGATCTTGGTCTTGGTGAAAGAGTTGAGATCCCGTTTACTGGGGCAGAAATAATTCATGCAGCAACTATTTCCGGAGATAAAGTGGTGATTAAAAAGCCTTTAAGGAATAATCAGGCCAGACATGAATGGAAAGGTCTTAATATAGCAGAATCGACAGGTATATCCGTACCGAAACCGATTGCCTTAATAAATTATACACCTGATCAACTGGCGATTGTATCTAGCTATGTTGAAGGTGATAAGTTGTACGACAAACCAGATTCTGATATAAAAGTAGAGGTTGGAAGGCAAATTAAAAAATTGCATCAAAATGCACAGATTAGCGGTGAAAATTGGGTATCTAGTGGCCGGAGCTCGTTTGTTTACTACGATAGATATATTTTCAGTTGGGCCAACGGAAATGCTGAAGAGTTAAGGGTAGATAGTAGGACTTCTTTGATACTGGGTCAGCTTACAGACGCAATGGATCAATTCTGCAAAGACTTAGAACCAACATTCAATCACAACGATTTGCACGATGGACAATTAATCGTGGATGAAAAGGGTAATCCGACAATAATTGATTTTGGGAACTGGATCGAAGAAACATGGTTGAACGATATCGGTTACCACTTGTTTCATTTAGTGAGAACTGACAGGGTACATACCGAAGACTTTACAAATTTTTTAAGTGGCTATATGGAAAGCAAAAGACTGACTGATACAGATAAATCAAATTTGGCTTTTTATTTATTGTTTATATCATCAAGAGCGCTAAATTATTTTTACAGAAGGCATAGTTCTTACTTACCGATTGCTAGGGAAACTCACAAAAAGGTTTTAGACCATCTTGAAGACGAAACAATTTGGAAAGATTATTAGTTATCTCTTTTTGGTAGGTGCCTATAATGGGAATAATCGTTGATGTAATTTACTTTCCATGACCTCATTTTACTACTATAGATCAAGAGAGAAATACCTGTGTAGTTTATAGTTAGCGATCTAGTGGTAATTGCCATTGTTTTATCTGAGTAATCATTTCCCAGCATTATCATGCTGATAAAACATCTAATAAATACGTCATGTGATACAACCAATACACGTTTTCCTTTGTAGTTTTTTCTTAAGAATATTGAAAGTTTTTTAGTCCTAACCAAGACTTCTCTTACTGATTCCTCTTTATTTTTAAATTTCCAATCAAGATTTTTATAATTTGCATAATATCCTTTAACATACTCTTTTGAAATCTTGCTGTTTCTGTCTGTTCCGTACATTTGAGGCAATTGCTCTCTTTCGTGAATATAATTTAAGGTTTCGGTCTCAACTTTCAGATTATCGGAGAGGATTTCTGCTGTATTTTTTGACCTTTCCCAATTACTAGCAAAGATTTTATCCAATCGGGAAAACCTGGATTTTTGGCCTAAGATTTTTGCTTGTTGTTTTCCTAATCTACCCAGTTTCGAGTCAGGAGTTTGCCACTGGCTCCTAGGAGTTTCACTTTGTGCATGTCTGACAAGAAATAATAACATCTGAACTTATTTTACTGTCCCAAGAGCTATAACGCCAATGACACTTTCATCAATCTTGTCAAAATCAAGTAGTCTATTTAAACCATCGTCAATAAATCCTCCTATAGAGCAAGCGCCTAGTCCCAACTCAGTGGCTATCAAACTGACATTTTGAGCATAATGACCATATTCTGTATATATATGCCTAAGTCCACGATCACCATATTTCTCTTCAGTCCTATCAAATATCGATGATATTATTAAAAGAACTGAAGCTTTGCGAATCCAAGGTTGGTTAAACTGTTCCATTGTAGTATTAAAAAAAGATCTATTGTATATCTTTTCCAAAGAGTGACTTTTAATATGATAGTGATATATTGCTGACATTAAGTTATCTACTTTAAACACGAAAGGATAAATTTCTAGCGGATATCTAGCCCCAGCGGAAGGATAAAATCGTTTTTCTTTAGTATTTTTCAAAGCGAGTTTCTTCAATCCACCTGAGTAGAACATTAGATCAGAAAAGTCATTTATTTTAATATTCTTTTTTGTAAAAGTTCTTTTTGATTCTCTTTGCTTTAATGCATTATCCAAGCTCCATTTCGTCTTGGTAGGGTTTGGCAGAAGTACCTGTCCCATTCGGGGGTATGCTTTGTAGTAAATTTTCTTCCACTGGATTGGCCATACTGAGTATGGTGTCGTTTTGTATTTGCTGAAATCATCGATCTTTATACTATTATTGAACTCTCTCGATTCAGAAATTTTCAATGCTTTAATTATTTTGCCTAATTTATTCATGCTATAAAAATGGATGGGGATATGTATTTAGGTTCATCTTGTTTTTGTAACCTAGCCTAACGGGAACACTTTGTAAACGCTCCCCGCCATGCAAAGGATAATTCTCGTTCAGATAGACAGGCTGCATCCCGGGAATTATAATCTTCACAACTTTAAAAGGAATATCTTTAAAATATTTCGAGGAAATATCTTTGTAATATACTTTATACCCAATATCCTCAAGGATCTTTTTCAAAATATGCAGTTGGTTTTGCACAGAAAGTTCAATGTTTGCAGGTTTAATCTTTTCAAAATCTAAATCGTTTATAAAGAAATTCAGTTTCGAAATCGATTCTGGTGAGTACCAAAAAAGTCCACGATTTTTAATTGTTGAGTTTTTAATCAATTTAGATTTTAAGACGCTTGTTGGATTTTGTATATATGCCTCCCGGATCCAGGTTCTTGTATGAAAAGCTTCGTTTATCGAACCAATTATTGCACTCTCCGTGTCTAAGTGGGCTTTTAAACCAACAGAAACAGCTTTACTAAATCCCGAGTCGTCAATTACTACAGACGCAACGGCAGGAACAGAGAGATCTGTCTTAATATCTAAAGAAAATATTTTTAACTTATATCTCTCAGCTGTTTCTAATAATTTCTTAATTTTTTCATTGTTTGAAGATGAAAGATCATACCTTTTAGGTTTCAACTTATTGAGGTAGTAAATCATAAATGCGTCTCTTTCAATAACTTCATAGATGCCACTCAATATTGCGGCCTGTAAACCAGAGTGACCCGCGGCACCCGTGCTTATTGATGGGTATAAGGCAGGTTCACTTCGGGTACGCTGATAAGATAGATAGATCGCTTGACAAGGAACAAGATAGCTCTTTTTCCCATCCAATGATCTCATTTCTGTCCATCTAAATGTAGATTTATTACCAATCCTGAATTTTTTGTATTTTGCTTGACGAAGTTGTTTGTCTGAGAAATAAACAAATTTTGTTGGATTAATAGCATCCATTTTAATTTTTGAGTAGCTGCCCTCAAAATCAATATCCTCATCAAAAAAAGCAAAATTATTGTATCTTTCTATTGCTTCAGCTAAAGCTTTGAGGACAGCTAGATTTTGTGAAAAGAAAGAAACACCTGAAGCTTCAGAATGGAAGTGTGCGCCATCGTGTTTTAAATGTTTGTCATTGATTGATGCTGAGTAATACCAGAACTTGGGTTCATCATAATGCTGTCTAACTCTTTCGAAAGATTCAACTAATTTAATTTCTCGTAGGACAGGGCTGAGGTTTTTGATCAAACTGATAAAATCTTTTTTCATAAAAAACACACCTAACATTAGCAGGTTTTGTTAATCAACTATCAAAAAGTAATTGATTAGTTATTTTCCTAGTCTATTTTCGGCACAATCACAGCCACAACTTGCACAACTTGAGCAGCTGCCACAGCTACCGCATCCACAAGCACAGCTTGAACAATCACCACAACTTTGACCACAGTCTCCACCCGCTCCTTTTACGGACTCCATTTTGATGTTTACATCATTTTGTTGAGGCATGGCATCTACCAATTCTCTCGTATCTCTTTCTAGCTTCATATTATTCACCCCCTTCCATAGTTTGATGCGATATTATAATAGTTATCAGTTTGTGTCAATCTTCTTTTTTCTAGGTTAAAATGTGCAAATTCTATTGACACTTTTCATCTACTCCTCTGAAGCCGTTTAGTATCCCCTTTGCACATTAATTCTGGAGAGTTACAGTCTTTTATCCAAGCTGATAATAATTTTGACCTCGCGATACCTAAGGATTCGGCTTTTTTGAAAACAGAGTGTGTAAGTATCTATCTAGTTCAATAATTATACCCCTACCTTCAAATTTTCTAAGGTGCCACTTCTTTCCAGGTAATTCGCTCACGCATCAGAGATTTGGGGAAAGCCATGATCAGGCCGGGGGAGAATTCAAAAATTTCACTGGCTTCTGAACCTTGGATTTCTCTCCCCAGGATCATTCCTCCCCAGGCGGTGACTGAGCCTGTGACTCTAAGTTGCTGATCCCCCACCCCAGTGACAAAGCGGTCATCAGTCAGGTAAAGCCCGGTTAAGTTGGTCACGGTGGGATCCAGGGTAATGTCCCCCGTGGTCAGGAAGATAATAAAATCGTCTCCGGGATTGGCAAGGGTGATATTGGCATTGATATTTAACTTACCGTTGACAAAAACGATAACTTTCTGGCTTCCCGAGATGGTAATGTCACTGTTCACTACCAGGTTCCCATCATGGGTGAACCAAGTATAGCCACCTGAGGGGGTACCTCCAGCCAGCTCGGAGCTACCGATGGTTTGGGGCAGGGAGTTCATGGTTGTGGTTGAAGGAATCTGATTTTTAAAGTATTGGGCATCATACATTCTGCCGTTGTAGACGGAGTTTGTTAACCAGCCCCTGGTTGAGACTTCTCCACTGCCCAGATTTGCGGTTAATCCCCCATACAGGGCCACGCCCGGGAAGCCGCCCGGGCCGTCTTCAATCAGGTTTTGCCCCGTGGGAACATTGCTTTGCAAATCTCCGTTGGT
>Ga0155736_107_pt2 | contig 45089 bp, 47 predicted proteins | sample RifCSPlowO2_01_FD_107390 | JGI IMG/M metagenome (GOLD analysis project Ga0155736, IMG submission 107390) | Candidatus Woesebacteria bacterium RIFCSPLOWO2_01_FULL_44_14 | reverse complement strand
GACAACTACACCGGGAATGACCCATACATTGATACCGGTGACTCAACGGTTGACGGGAGCATTGTCAATACTGGCAACACCAACTTATTATCTGACCCCGATAATGGTGGTGACGGGGGAGTAAGCATTCTTAATGAAGGCAATGGTGATGGTAGCGACAACAGCGGAGTTATTATTTTTGATTCTGCCTCACTCACAATTCAAGACAATGACGCCACTGTTGATAATAGTCTAATTTTGGATAGCGCAACCGGTGAGAACTCAACTAGCCGCAATACCAATGCTGATAACACTATTGAAACCGGCGACGCTAACGTTACCGGGACGATTTTGAATGCCCTTAATACCAACGTTAATGGAGTGATGGTTTCTGAATTTAATATCGCTGATGACCACTTGGGTGATTTCATTCTAGATTTTGATAGCTACTGTATTAGCGGTTGTGACGGTGGGAGTGCAACCATCACTAATCAAGATAATGGCTCAGATTCAACTAATACCGGCGAGATTGAAATTATCGATGAAAATTCTAGTTTTCAGACCAATACAGCCAATGTTGAGAATGAAATGATCCTTTTTGCTAATAGTGGTGATAACATCGCTGACAATAATACCGGCGGTGACTCGACAATTGATACCGGCGACGCAAACGCCTCAGGGAATGTAATTAACTTCCTGAATAATAATTTAGCAGGCAATGTGCTTTATGGAGTAGTAAACATTTTTGGCGATCTTATCGGCGATATAATTTTGCCCGAGGAATACTTAACGGCCTATGACCTTGACGTTAACATGGCTAATTTAGGAAACGGTGATGGCAGCAGCAATACTACTTTGTTTGATCAAACTACTAATAGTAATTACACTCAGTTTAATAACGCCCAGATAATCAATAACATTGATTTGGCGGCTACCACCGGCGATAACACCGCCTCGGATAACACCGGTGGCGACAGCTTTATCGACACCGGTGACGCTGACATTGACGCTCGGATTGTGAACATTGCCAATAGCAACATTATTGGTGGGACTTGGTGGATTGTTTTGGTCAACGAAGCTGGTAATTGGGTTGGTCGGATTATGGGAGCGCCGACCGGATTGCCGTTTTTTGGCTCAGCGGGAACTACTTTTGATATTGCCGCCGACGGGACAATTAATATTACTAACGAGGGTAATGGGGATGAGAGCACTAACACTGGCAGTCTGACTCAAACGACCACCAATTCAACGACCCAAGTCAATGAAGCTTTTGTAACTAATAATATTAGTTTAGGCGCAAATACTGGTGGTAACTCAACCAGCCGCAACACCGGCGGTGATAATCGCATAACAACGGGTGATGCCAGCGTGATGCTCAACTTGATTAACTTTGTCAACAACAACTTTGCCGGTGCTAATGTCATTTTTACGGTTGTCAATGTTTTCGGTAACTGGTTCGGTGACTTTGTCGGCCCGGGTTATACTCAGGAAGCCCAGGCAGCTAATAACCCAGGAGTTGGTGGGTATACGTCGAATAACCAGTCAGATATTTCTACAGATGTTTCAATTTCAACTAATGGCACCGATGTCGACGTTTCCGTGACCAATACCGCCAATACAAACGCCACACCCAGCCCAACACCGGAGATTTTGGGTGAGAGCGAAGCAGCCGGTGAATCAGCCGAAGGTGCGAATGAACCGGAAGTTCAAGCAGCTGATGAGGCTATAGACAGCGCCAAAAAGAAAATTAAAATTAATCTGGCCTGGGCAGCGGTAGCCATTGTCCCTGTGGGTCTTTATTTAGGGTTAAAGAAGTTTGTGCTATGAAAAAAATATTTTGGATTGCGGCTTTTTTAATTTACCTTTTTCCTCTTGTTGCGCTCGGCGTCCGGGCCGATTCGCTTAACCTAAGCATATCAGATAACGGCGAGGGCTCAGTTTCGACAACCGAAGTAACCTTGGAGTCAACCACGATCGTGACCCAAACCAACGAAGCTAATTTAGATACAAGCGTAGATGTAGATGGAAATACGGGTGGCAATGAAGCTTCCGGCAACAGTGGTAATACGACGATTACCACTGGCGATATCACTGAAAATACTGAGATTGTTAATGACGACCTCAACACCAATATTGCTGAAAACAAAGACGGGGACTTAAATTTCAACGGCCAGATTACTGATAATGGGAGCAATTTAACCAACACTCTGAGTTTTTCCTACACCACAAGCTCAAGTACAACCCAAAATAATACTGCCAATATTACCAATGGTGTGACAACTACGGCTAATACCGGTAACAATACGGCTGATAATAATTCGGGTGACGTGGAAATTATAACAGGCAATATCTTTAGTGAAGTCGGGCTGGTCAATCAAAATATCAACTTCTCTTACGACCCGATCGGAATCGGTGGGAATTTTGACTTTTTAATTTCAGGCAATGGTTCAGGTTCTATAAACTCGATTGATTTTTCATTCACCAATAACTTTGTCTCAGAAGTTAACCACCTGGCCAATATTATCAATAACATTTTGCAAGATTTGACGACCGGCGGCAACAGGGCTTCAGGCAATTTGGGAAATGTCTCAATAATTACCGGTGATATTACGACCAGAATAGGCATTGCTAATGACAACATTAACTGTTCCTTGTTTAATGTCCCTTGGGAGCTTTGCAGAGAAGTTGGCGGGCCGCCTGCCGAAGGAAATGATGAGGAGGAAGGACCCAAGCCAATTATTGAAATTATTAAAGAAGCAAATGCCGCTACAAGTAGTAGTGGAGGCGGTGGTGGAGGAAGTGGTGTTGGCGGGCAGGTGCTGGGGCTTTCAGACACCAGCGGTGAAACCAGTTACTATCTCTTCTGGGCCGGGTTGGGGTTGATTGCTTCAGGACTCTGGGTGGCTGCCAAAGAAATTTGGGCATGAAAAAAGTAACTTCTTGGGACAAACTGGGTCTGGCTTTTGCTTTGATAATGCTGGGGCTGATTTTTGTTCTGGGCCAGCCGCAGGGCCTGCCTGATCTAACTAATTACAGTTTTGCTAGCGAACCGGTAAGAGTCGCGGAATTTGAGATCACTGAGGTTGAAGAGAGTCAGAAACCCCGTCGGCTTTTGATCCCAGACTTGACCATCGATTTGGAAGTTGACCAGGCCCCAATTGTTAACGGTTACTGGCAGGTTTTTGTCGACAAAGCGGGTTGGGGGAAGGATCCGGTTTTCCCGGTGCGGTTGGCAATCAAGTTATTTTTGCCCACGCTCGCGAGGGGCTCTTTTTACCGCTCAAAGATGTGACAATTGGCCAAAAAGTTTATATTTTGACTGAAGCTGCTTGGTATGAATATCGGGTGGAAGAAATTAACGAAGTTTACCCCAATCAGACTCAAGTGATTGCCCCGACTACTGATGAACGGTTAACTCTCTACACTTGTTCGGGTTTTGCCGATACTAAGCGCCTGATCGTGGTTGCCAAACCGGCCCTTAAGATTTAAGATTGAAGTATGAAACGCGGTGCTAGGCTTGCCCATTTTTTTCTCCCTGGACATTCAAATAATCACAAGGCTCGAATTTTGCATTCTCCGATTTTGTTTCTCATTATCGTCAAATTGGTCTTGTTGCAGTTTGCTCTGGGGACTTTTCCCAAGCTTTCTCCCGGGATTTTGGGCTATGCGGCCAATATTTCCCCGGCTGAAGTAGTTCGGCTAACCAATGAAAAAAGAGCGGCTGCAGGCCTTAATCCTGTTTCTGAAAACTCAACTTTGTCGCAAGCGGCTCGGGCTAAGGGGGAGCACATGCTTGTACAAGATTACTGGGCGCATGTGGCTCCTGACGGCACCGAACCCTGGGCATTTTTCAACAATGTAGGTTACAAATACAGGTACGCCGGGGAGAACTTAGCACGGGACTTCGCCGACCCCAACTCGGCGGTGGAGGCCTGGATGGCCAGCCCCACGCACCGCGACAACATGCTCTCTGCCAAATACAAAGACATTGGTGTTGCCGTAGTTGAGGGGGATTTGGCGGGAGTCGATACTACTGTCATTGTGCAGTTTTTCGGGACTCAGCTTCAGGATACGCTGCCAGTGGCTCCAGTAGCCGCGCTTGAGTCAACGCCCCTACCAGCTTCGGCCGCGGGAGCAATTGCCTTAGCTACTCCCCAAGCAACACCGACACCCCTTGCCTCGCCGCCAGGCGGGACACCTATTGCTGTTGCGCAGACCGAAAGAATTGTCTTGTCGCCGTTTACTCTTAGCAAAGGGGCATCACTCGCAATTGTTGGTGTATTGGCTTTGGTTATGACTGTTGATCTCATTATAATTTCAAAAAGGAGGGTCACAAGAATCGGGGGCAGAAGCTTTGCCCACCTGGCTTTTTTTGGGATGGTAATTGCGATTATAATTGTAGCTAAGGCAGGGCAAATACTATGAGAGAACTAACAAGACACACCAAGCACTACTTACCTTTAGTCGGGATATTCGCAACCGGCTTTTTTGGTTTTGTTTACTTCTCTTATGACAGACTTTTCCAGGGCTCAATAATAATCTCCGTGGCGGTGGCTTACGTTGTCTGGGGTATTGTCCATCACGCTCTGCACAAAGACTTGTATTTGGAAGTGGTCATAGAGTATGTCCTAGTTGCTGCTCTTTGTGTTTTAGCTGTATTTTCCGTCCTCTTCAGGGTATAATAATGGCTGATTTATGGCAAAAAATGGTTTTTACAGTCCCAGCCAAGGGGCGCTCACTGCCAAAAAAATGGTTGCGGAAGTGGCGGCTTTTGTTGAAGCTGACCCGAATCGATTTTATCGATTAGTTATTGGGACGGATAGTCAGGCTAGGCAAATCAACGGCCACGCCAAGGTGGATTTTGTGACAGCAATAATTATCCACCGGACGGGCCACGGGGCAAGGTACTTTTGGAAAAAAGAAACGGAAACTATGAAACCAATCCTGCGGGATAAAATTTACAGAGAAACTACACGTTCACTGGAAGTGGCTCATGAGTTAGTTCCGGACTTGCGTGAAGCTGTGCGGCCGGCCAAGTACGATCTGGAAATTCACATTGACGTTGGTGCACTGGGGCCAACCCGCGAGATGATTAAAGAAGTCGTAGGGATGGTAACGGGGAACGGTTACACTGCTTGTACCAAACCCCAAGCTTGGGGAGCCTCCTCAGTTGCAGATAAGTATACTTAAGCGTGCAAGGACGGACCTTGTACGGTAGTCGTACAATTCTCCTATCTCTCAAAAACTAAGTTGTCTGATTGTGCACCCAGAGACTCTAGCGTTTGGTTAATTTCTGCAACCATCGCTTTTGGCCCACAGACATAGAAGTGCTGACTAAAATTTTTGACATTTTTTTCCAAGTATCTTTTATCTACATGTCCATCCCCTTCTTGAGTAAAAACAAGTTTCAAGTTGTTACCAAAGTATTTTTTGAGTTCTTCTTCGTATATGACATCTTTTTTAGTCTTGTTTGAAAAAATGAACATATTGCCTTCTAGTTTTTCATCCTTTGCAAGTTGTCTAATAATGGCAATGAAAGGGGTTATCCCTGCACCGCCGGCAATGAAGACCCCCGGGCCTTTGTACTCAATTGTGCCCCAAGGGTCACCAATCAAGAGTTCGTCACCGGCGGTTAGGGTTCCCAATTTTTCCGTGATTCCGGTGTGGGTTGGATTTTGGGCCACGGGATAGATTTTGATGGTAAACTGCAAATCCGGCCAATCGTTGAGTGAGGTAAAAGTAAAAGGATGGCCAGCAATCTCTGTTGCTTGACCGGGAGTAAATTTATAACCAGCAGGTTTTTCAACTGTAAACTGTTTAACGGTGTGAGTAACGGGAATAACTTTAAGTATTTTTACTGTATGCATGTTACTATTTTAGCATGGAGGGCAAACACAAATTCCTACTGTTTCTGCTCGCGGCGAGTGCTTTTTTTGCAATTTTTGTTAATATCGCCAAACCCAATGCGACTCCTCAAGTGGTGAAGTTTGAAAGTTACACAGCTCCTGTTACCCAAAGCCACGAGGAATACACAGTCATCTTAACCGGGGATTCAATGACCAATGTTCTGGGGCCCAATGCCCAAATGCTAAATAACTACTTGGAAAAGCTCTACCCCGGTAATAAATTCGGCATTTTCAACTATGGCCTTGGGGGAACAAACATCTTGTCTCTTCAAGACAGGTTGGAAGACAAGACTTTTGTTATTGATCACGAGCTTGAGCCGATTCTTGACCGTGAGTTTGAAATAATTATCATCGAATCTTTTGGTCACAACCCACTGTCCCAATTTCCACTTGAGGAGGGTAAAAAGAAAATGAACGAGGCGTTGGATAAAGCTCTGACCAGTATCACGAATTCTAAACCAAATGCCAACATCATTTTTCTGGCAACAATTGCGCCCAACAAGCTTCACTATGCGCAAAACGTGGTTGATTTATCTCCCGACACCCGCTGGCTTTGGGCCGAAGAAAGAATTGCATATATTCTAAATCACATCGACTATGCCAAGGCCCACAATATTCCAGTAATTAATGTTTACGAAAAAACTCTGGAGACCACAAATGGAGGGGACTTAAAGTACATCAGCCAAGATGATTTTATTCACCCTTCGGATTTGGGGAAAGACTTCATAAGTCGTGAAATCGCCAACTATATTTGGGGAAACAATATCCTGCCCCACTAATTTTGTCTGCGCCATTTTTCAATTTCGGCGTGGTTGCCGGAGAGAAGGACTTCGGGAACTTTCCAGCCTTTATATTCTTCAGGTCTGGTATATTGGGGATACTCAAGGTAGCCTTTTTTGGAATGGGACTCTTCCTTTAAAGATTCTTCCTCGATTACGCCGGGGATCAAACGAACAATGGTGTCGGTGACGACCATGGCTGGCAACTCACCACCGGTTAAAACATAATCTCCAATTGAAATTACTTCATCAGCAATATGCTCATGAACGCGATGGTCAACACCCTCATAGTGCCCAGCAATCAGAATTAAGTGTTTTTCTTTGGAAAGTTTTTGTGCCATTGGTTGATTAAAGGTTTTTCCTCCCGCATCCAATAAGATGATTTTTGATTTTTGATTTTTGATTTTTGATATTGCAACATCAATGACATCAACCTTTAAAATCATTCCTGCGCCACCTCCAAAAGGCTTGTCGTCTACGGTTTTGTATGAATCTTTGGCCCAATCTCGAAGGTTGTGAATAGCAATTTCCACCAGGCCTTTTTCTTGGGCACGCCCGACAATGCTTTTATTTAATGGTCCCTCAAACATTTCAGGAAAAAGGGTAAAGATATCAATTCTCATACCGCTATTATATATGTTTTTAAACCTCAGTGGGGACGTCGATGACTTCTTCGCGTTTCTCACGAATAAACCTGTTCCAGTCATCCAATACACTCAAAATGTTTTTGAGTGGGGCTTCAATCAAAAAGTCCATTAAGATGATCACAAAATTAATTTTAGAGAGGCCCCTTGAGAGCCAGACTCCAAGATTCAAAAGGGGCAAGCTCAAATTCGTAATTATTTTAGAAAAGAAACTTTCACTTTTACCTCCCACATTTAATTCCGTTGCCGCAAAGCGAACTCTGAAACCAAAAAGTAGGACTAAGGAAAGAAACATGAAGAAAATCCCCATACTGGCCAGGCTGAAGTTTAGGGACCTAAGTAAATAGGCTATTGACCCAAAAGTAACTAAGAAAAGCGTGGCGTAAGCGAAAATAAAAACTTGATATGAGAGGCCTTTATTATCCCTCGCGGCAAGATTAAAGTGGGTTTTTGCATTGGTGGTGCTTGCGTAGACAAAACTTTTTACGCTGCTTATGATTTTTTCGGTGTTTTTCTCACCCGGCTTTTTGATGGTTAGGCCGACCAAAAACATCAATGTTGGTGGAGTCGCGACATTGATAATAATCGGCATGTAACTCACACTTCCACGCGCGAAAATTTCAAAAGGCACTTCAACCAATAAAACCACCAATATTTTTGTAATAAAAATATAAATGATGCTTCTAATGATGCCGGTTCTGACGCTTTTGCCGATCTCCTCATAGCGAGACAAACAAACTTGTTTGATTTTTTCTTCCAATAGTTCTTCATCTCTGAAAACCTCATCAAGTTTCTTTTTATTTTTGTCCATGACCTCCTTTAATATTCGGAAGGCGGGAGTATATTTCCTGACGAAGCGGTAAAGCCTGATTTGGACTGAAGAGTTTAAATAGTGATCGATTTGTTCGATTGAATTGAAAAACTCTTGGGGAGTGGGGCTTGTGACAAATTTTTTTAAGATATAATACCGAACTCGGGCAAAATCTGATTTGAAAAGCCCCCGATGGATAGCCATATGAAGATGAAGATCTTTTTGTCGGCCGGTTAGGCCTCCGTTCTCCCATTCAAGGTTTTTGTTAAACCAGACAAACATGGCATCACCAATTTTGTCGATATAGAAAAGTGAAGGATCCAGAATTTCCTCAATTTGGGCTGAGGCAACCCCCAAGATTTTTTTGCGGTCAATGGTCGAGGCTTCCAGGAGCTCAAAATATTTATTAAGGGTTACCGCGACTTTATCCACACTCTCGGCAGACACGTTTTTTGACTTTAAATACTTGGCCCAGACGAGTTCTTTAACCAGAAGTTGGGCAATTATCTTGGTACCTGCGGCCGGTCGTTCCCAAAGCAGCCTTCGTAAAATTCGCTCAATTGCTCCCCGGCGAAGTAGGTGTTCGCCTTTATAATCAATTGCATTTCTGATGCGTTCGTAAACTACGGCGACAGAACCTAAGGGACGGTTTATTTCCAATGCCGCTTCAAGACTTTTGCCCCGCCGGTGGCTCTGATATATTTCAATTAACTTTTTAACTTCATCAGACAAAATATCTGACGTTTCTGAAGGTTTGATAAATACCACAGGCGACATGGTGAGACTAATTCTACTCGCACATTAGGCACGTCACAAGTGATATAATCGAACCGGTGAAAAAAAGATATTTAATTTTCGGTGGTGCCCTTTTGTTGGTTGGAATTACCTTTTGGAGATTGGTTATTTATCCAAAGGCAAACTCAAGCAAGACAGCAACAATCCAAAAAGGAACGGTAGAGGAGGAGTTAATTCTCACCGGTGAGGTCAGCGCCGATGATTATGCCAGCTTAGCTTTTGCCTCTTCTGGGAAACTCGCTTGGGTGGGAGTTGCCGAAGGAGATATGGTGAAAAAAGGCGCGACCTTGGCTCGGCTTGACGCTACAGTTGCAGCCCAAGACGTCAAAATTACTGACGCAACTCTCAGAGAGGAAGCGGCAACTCTTGACCGGGTTTATGATACCTTGGGAGACAAAGCTGGTAAAGAGTCTTTCGCAGAAAAGGAAACAAGAACGACAGCCGAGACAGCTAAAGACAGAGCAGTTTTTAGCCATATTAAAGCTCAGAATATTTTGTCAACCACAACACTTACTTCCCCGTTTGATGGCATAGTTACATATATCGCCAACCCCTTTGCGGGAATTAACGTTATTGCTACCCAGCCTCAAATTGAGGTGGTTAACCCCGAGACGCTTTACTTTGACGTCACCGCCGACCAGAGTGAAGTTTTGGATTTAACGGTAGGCCAGAAAGTGGGAATAGTTCTTGATTCACTACCGGATAGTAAGCTTGAAGGAGAAATCTCTTTTATCAGTTTTGCTCCCAAGGTGGGGGAAGTGGGAACGGCTTACAAAGTGAAGGTTAAATTTGTGGGTGAGATTGATAGTCAAAAAATTCGGATAGGTATGACCGGGGATGCCACGATATATGATTAGTCTCTCCCATGTTAGTAAAAGCTATTTTTTGGGTGAAGAAGAAGTCAGGGCCGTTTCGGATATTTCTATTGAGATTAAGCAAAAAGAGTACTTGAGTATCCTGGGGACTTCGGGTTCAGGGAAATCAACACTAATGTACCTTATTGGTTTGCTGGAAACACCGACAACGGGGAAAATTACCCTGGACGGGAAGGACGTAAGCAAACTTTCAGACGATACTCTTTCCAGCTTACGAAATCGCTACATTGGTTTTGTTTTTCAGTCTTTTAACTTGATTAACAAATTTACAGTCATGGAGAATGTCTTGTTGCCGACCCGCTACGTTAAAAAAGGCCTCGACTTTAATCCTGTAAGCAGAACAGAAGACCTTCTTAAACGCTTTGGCATTTGGGAGAGGAGAAATTTCTTTCCCAACAAAATCTCCGGAGGGCAGCAACAGAGGGTAGCAATCGCCCGGGCATTGATTATGAAACCTGAGATTATTTTGGCAGACGAGCCAACCGGTAACCTCGACACTAAAACAGGAGATGAAATTTTAGACATTTTGGAAGATTTAAATAAAGATTTTGGGGTTACGGTGATTTTGGTAACACACGAGAAAGTGGTCGCCGACAGAACAAAAAGGAAAATCTACATTAAAGACGGTGCCTTAGCCAAAAAGTACCTGTGAAACAATTTTTAACCAAAACTCAAGTTGATGATCTCACCAAAGCCGCCGTTGTTGATTTTCGGCGCAACAAAGTCAGGACCGTTTTGACTTCACTGGGGATAATGATTGGAGTTATGAGCGTGGTTATGCTTATAGCTCTGGGGTTGGGTTTAAAAAATTACCTCAAGCAGCAATTTGAAAATCTGGGTGCGAATTTAATTCTTGTTTTGCCCGGAAGTGGTTTTAGTGGGAGCGGTGGAGGTAGCTTTGGCGCGGGGTTGGTTGGAGGAGTAAGTTTTGATGAAAGAGATACGAACAACTTAGCCAGAATCCCAAATGTTAAGTATACCGTTCCGGTTTATTTCTCCAACACTACAGTGGAAGCGGACGGAGAGGAAATGTTTGCCTACATAATGGGGGTTAATGAGGAAATGTTTTCCCTCATGAATTCCGAAATCCTAGAAGGTGAGGTTTTTGGAAAATCGGAAGTGGCGGCACGGGCTAAAGTTGCAGTTTTGGGCGGCCGGGCAGCGGAGAACCTTTTTGACCAACCTGAGGATGCGGTGGGAAAAACAATCAGATTTGAAAACCAGCGTTTTAAAGTGATTGGGGTTTTAGAAAAGACTGGAGATAGGGAACAAGATAACAGCGTTACCATTCCCTACAAAACGACTTTTGGCAGTATTAATCCCGACAAAACATTCTGGTCGATTTATTTAGGAGTGGAGGCGGACCGCGATATTGAGGAAGTAAAAGCTAAGGCTGAAGAGGTACTTTTAAAAAGATACAACGAGGATGACTTCTCAGTTACTGAGCAATCGGAGCTTCTTTCGACTTTCAATCAAATATTTAACATTGTTAACGGAGTTTTGGTTGCCATCGGTTCGATTTCACTTTTGGTAGGTGGAATTGGGATTATGAATATTATGTATGCTTCGGTGACTGAGCGGACTAAAGAAGTGGGAATAAGAAGAGCAGTGGGGGCGACTAGGAAAGATATTCTAATGCAGTTTTTAACGGAGTCCGTTTTGCTTAGTGTTTTTGGTGGAGTTTTGGGTCTTGTCTTGGCAACAATAATAGTTTTGATTGTCCGCTTTTTCTTTCCAGCTGCAATTAACTTTTTAGCGATAGTTATCACACTGGCCATTTCATCCGGAATTGGCATTTTCTTCGGAGTTTTCCCCGCCCGCCGCGCTGCGAAGTTGCCTCCAATCGAAGCAATTAGATATGAGTAGGGATTGTGATAAGATTGGTCCATGAAAGTTGTGATCATGATCCCGACGTATAATGAGAAAGAAAATATCACAAAACTCCTAAGGGAGCTTTCAGCTCAAAGTTTTGAGATTTTGATTGTTGATGATCTGTCTCCTGACGGTACGGCGGATGTGGTGAAAGCTTTTCAAAAAAAGCACTCAAATATTCACCTTTTGTCGCATAGGAAAGAGGGCTTGGGCAAAGCCATGATTCGGGGCTATAAATATGCTTTGCAAAAGTTTAACCCCGACGTTATTGTAACCAATGAGGCTGATTTTGGTTTTTCTTTTAGACACTTGCCTAAAATGCTCGCTAAAATTAAGGACGGTTATGACGTGGTGGTAACCTCGCGGCACGTGGGGAACGGCAGAAGCGAAGGCTGGACCGTGAGTAGGCGCCTCAATCATTTCCTGGCCAATACTTTTTTTGCCGGGTGGGTAGCAGGGGTTGACGCGGTCAAAGACAGAAATGGCGCCATGCGGGCGGTGCGGGTTAAGGGAGTTTTGGACAAACTCGATTTTAACCGGTTCCCAACGCGTGGCTTTGCTTTCTTCTTTTTCCAAATTTACAAATTGTCTAAAATCACGGATAAATTCTACGAGATTCCCAGCGTTTTTAGATTCAGAAGCCGGGGTGAGTCGAAAGTGTCTTTCAACCCCAAATATTTTCGGACCTATTTGGCAGATATTTTGGAATATATACGACTGGCATTTGCCATTCGCTTGGGTTACTATTGAAGTATGGATAAGATTGTGATTGTCATGCCGGTGTGGAATGAGGCCAAGAATGTTGGTGAGATGATTGAAAAATTGGTGAGGGAAGAGTTCCCTAAAATCAAGGCCGAGATGTATCTTCTGGTAGTTGACAACTACTCCAAAGATGGGACAGCCCAGTTAGTCGAAGAAGCTTCTAAGAAATACAAAAATGTCACGATCATCCAGCAAGGGGACAAATCGGGTTTGGGTTGGGCATACGTGGCTGGTTTTGAGCACGCCATAAATAAGCTTGGCGCTGACGCAGTTTTGGAAATGGACGCCGATGGCCAACACCCGCCCGAGTTTGTCAAACCAATGGTTGAGGCATATGCCAATGGTGCTGACTATGTAATCGGCAGTCGCTATATCCCCGGTGGTTCGATACCTAGTCAGTGGGGAATGAGCCGCAAAGCGATGAGCTACTTTGGCAATTTATTTATTCGTATTGTCTGGCTTAATTTCAAAATTCACGATATGACGACTGGTTTTCGCTTGACCAGGGTAAAGGGAGTCTTGGACAAGATCAAACTTCATGATTTAATGGCTTTGAACAGATTTGCTTACAAAGTTGATCTTTTATATCAAAGTCTAAAAAACTCCAAAAAGACTGTCGAAGTACCTCTGGAATTTCGCCCACGAACTGCTGAGAAGTCCAAGTTCAATGTTAAGGAGATGATTGCAACTTTCAAAATAGCTATTATTTTGGGCGTCAAAGACAAAATGCGCTTCGTTAAGTTTGGTATTGTCGGTGGGGTTGGTTTTATTGTCAATTATGTTGGGCTTGAGCTTTTGCGCCGGGTACCCTTTACTCAGGCAGTAGCTAATTTGTTTGGTTCACTTGCTGCTATTCCTGTTTTGCAAGCGCTTTCAACAGCCTCATTCTGGTCCACTGCGCTTGCTACGGAAGCGGCCATCGTTTCAAATTTTATTTTCAATAACGTCTGGACATTTAAGGAAGAAAGAATTACCAAGTTTTTTGGTATAATCGGCGCTTTTGCCAAGTTTAATTTCACTTCACTAGCCGCGGTTGTCTTTCAGCCTTTTGTCGTCGGCCAAGCGGTAATTCTTTTTGGCGATACTTCTCTGGTTCGGCTGGGAGCACTTTTCTTTGCCTTGGTCGTGGTTGTGATTCCCTGGAACTACACCATGTACAATCTCTTTGTCTGGAAAACCTGGAAACTGCCTAAGTTTTTGAGGAAGTCTCCAAAATAGGCCCGGGACGGTATTCGGCTAGGGTGTGAGGTACTCCGTTTTCATTCATAGTATTTTTATTACATTCTAGGCAAACGTGTCTGGGAGGAAAATTGATGTGTCCATCTTCACACACATCCCCCTGTAACCTTAAACGTTGAGAATTCGTTTGGATATATTGACCAAGATGGCCGCCAAATTCCGCAGGCATACTATCTATTAGTCGTGAAAGTTGTGAAAACCCCACGCTTAAAGAAGAGGTGTCCAATCGGAGATGGGCATGACGTTTTGACTTATAAATGCGATGGAGGCCAAAAAAACCGGAATCAGCAAAAATGCCAGGACAAATTTAAATTCTTTTCTGGCTAGTGTTTGCCAAAAAGCTACCAAAATAAAAGGAAGAATGGGCAGAGCGTAGCGGGCTAAATCGCGGTGACTTACAAAAACTATTGAAAACAAGAAAACCCCGACGTACCAGGCCAGAACTTCATATTTCTCTTTAATGAGTTTTATTAACCCTAGAGCTGCAAAAAGATAAATATAGATTACTTCTTCAAGCCAAAATGTTCCTACCCAGGGGGCTGAGTAATTAAATATTTGGAAAGGCGGGAAGAAGAGGTGAATATTGTCTCCGGAGTGAAAGTAAGCCAGAAGATCGTTAAAAGTGAATTTGTAGATGACAAATAATCCTAGAAGGGAGAGTGGGATGAAAACAACGGGCCAAGCCCTCCAATTTAGACCCTTGGCCCACTTTGCAAAAGACTTGACTCCCAGATTTTTAAGTTCAGGAATGATCAAATATCCGGCGTAGGCTGCGAAAAGCAATATTCCCGGGGATTTGGTCAGCATAGCCAGGGCTCCGGCAATTCCTGCCCATAAATATTTTTTGGTAGTAAAAAAATAGATGGAGGCAATAGTTGCGGCCATGAAAAGCGGCTCCGGTGAACCAATTGACCGCACTGTCAGCCACCGGGCGGGCAAGAGGGCAAAAACTGCCGTCATCCAGATTACATTTTTGCCATCCGTATATTTGGAAATCAAAAGCGAGAAGAAGTAGAGTGCAAAAACTGAAGAGAGCAGGGTTATGCCAAGCATGGCATACGGATAGTTGGTAACGGTGGCTACAAGTCTAATTAGGAGTGGATACAGCGGAAAATGGGCGGCGTAGTATTCAACAGGCAGAGGAAAAGAGAAAGTGTCTTTTATGGCCTGGACGTTATAGAAGGTTTTGGCAACAACTATGTATAATGGCCCATCATAGTTGGCGACAATTGAAGCTAAACCGTTTCGGGGAAGCGGTATTGTCCAGAAACTGGGTAGACGCAGTAAAAACGGTAACCAGAGGACAAATGTTGGAATGAGGGAAAGCAGAACAATTGGTAAAAGATTTTTGAGTCTCTTTAGCATTTAAGTTGATTATAGTAGAATTTGAGGTGAATGGTAAAGATTAACCAGCTTAGTGTCTTTTTCCCGACCTACAACGAAGAGGGCAATATTGCCAATACAGTTTTAGCGGCCAAGGAAGTTTTGGAAAAGGTTGCGGATAAATGGGAAATTATAATAGTTAACGATGGCAGTACGGATGGCACTCAAGAGATAGCTGAAGGATTGAGGAAAGAGGATGAGAGGATAAGAGTCGAGAACCACAAGAAAAACCGCGGCTATGGCGGGGCACTCCAAACTGGCTTTTATGCCGCCAAATATGATTGGATTGTCTACAACGATGCAGACGGGCAGTTTGATTTTGGCGAGACTACAAAATTTATCGAGAAAAAGGACGAGGCAGATGTCTTTATTGGCTACAGAATTAAAAGAAAAGATGCAATTACCAGAGTTGCTTTTGCCAAGGGTTGGGCCTTGGCTCTCTTTGTATTCTTTGGTCTCAAGCTCAAAGATGTGGATTGCGGTTTTAAAATGATCAAGAGGGAAGTGATTGAGAAAATCCCCAAGCTTGAGTCCGAGCGGGGCGCGATGATTAATGCCGAGCTTGCCATTAAAGCCAAGAAATATGGCTTTAAGATTAAGCAAATTGGCGTCCATCACTACCCGCGAAAGGCCGGGAGACCAACTGGAGCTAGTATCAGAGTAATTATTAAAAGTTTTGTTGATTTGCTTAGATTATGGAAAAAGTTAAGTTAGTAAAAAAGTGGATTGCTGGGAATAAACTCGAGTTTGGAATTTTGCTTCTAATTTTGGTTGTTGGAGCATTTTTCAGGCTTTACAGGATTGGTGAATACATGACCTTTTTGGGCGACGAGGGTAGGGATGCCATCCTGGTACGCCGGCTTTTGGTGCACGGTGACCCGATACTTATTGGCCCCGGGACGTCAATTGGCAATATGTACTTGGGCCCGCTTTACTATTATCTGATGGCACCCGCCCTGCTTTTGGCGGCCTTTAATCCGGTTGGTCCTGCGGTTGAGATTGCCCTTTTGGGCGTGGCGACAATTTGGTTGGTTTGGTATGTGGCGCGGGTCTGGTATGGCAAAATTGCTGCCGGTGTTGCCTCGGCGCTTTACGCAATTGCCCCGACGGTAATTATTTATGCGCGATCCTCGTGGAATCCAAACATAATGCCATTTTTTTCCCTGCTTTTGGTATTTTCAGTCTGGAAGTTTTGGCGGCTTCGTACCTCGCGCTGGGTGATCGTGACAGCTGTCACTTTTGCCGCGACGTTGCAGTCCCATTATTTAGCTTTGATATTGGGTCCAATAATTGTCCTTTTTTGGTTTTTAACTTTTATATCCTTGTCAGTCAAGACCACCGAAATTAGCGACCGGGCACCATTAACAAAGTTCCTCAAAAATTCGTTTATCGGATTATTTCTATTTATTATTCTCATGTCTCCTTTGGTTATTTTCGACGCTCGCCACGGTTGGAATAATTTTAACGCTATCAAAGTGTTTTTTAGTCAGCGGCAAACGACCGTTTCGGCTCGTCCCTGGACGGCTTTACCTAAATTGCCCGATCTCTTTTTGCAAATTACGGCCAGGCTTTTGACGGGCTACAATGAATTTGTTGCAAAGGCTCTTCTGGTTCTGATTTCTGTGCCCTCACTTCTATTTTTACTTCTAATGAAAAGAGTTCCTAAAAACGAAACGTCCGGTAATTTTATTCTTTTTGTCTGGATCGGCTTGGCATTGGTAGGGTTGGGGATTTATAAACAACACATTTATGATCACTATTTCGGCTTTTTCTTTGCGGCACCATTTTTGATTGTCGGAGCCCTGGTGGGGGAAGTTTTTGGCCACCTCAACCGAGTTGGCAAAACCCTCTCCATCTTAGCCTTCTTAGCATTAGCGGGAGTAAATTTAGTGGCCAATCCTCTGCGCTTTCCGCCTAATCGACAGCTGGCCCGGTCAGTTGCCGTAGCCGAAAGAATCGAAGAATTGGCAGCCGGAGAGAAATTTAATTTTGCTGTCATTGCCGAGAGAAATTATGAAGGGGCTTACCAATACTTCCTGGAGAAAAACAACGCGCCCTTTATAATAGTTGATCCACTGCGACTTGACCAAACCGTTGCTGAGGCGCTTTTTGTAGTTTGCGAATTGCCACCGGAAAAATGCGATCCCACTCACAATCCCAAAACAGAAGTTGCCGCTTTCGGCTGGAGCAAGATTGAGGAGCAGTGGGAGGAATTTGGAGTTACAATATACAAATTAGCCCACAGCCAATGAATTATAGCCAGTCAAAAGAAATTTTAGAAAAAGTTAAGAAGGCAAGGAAAATTTTGATTAATTGCCACCGCGGCCCCGACTCTGACTCAATAGGGAGTGCCTTAGCTTTATACCAAGTCCTTGAAAAAATGGGCAAGGAAGTTGAGCTAATTTGCCCCAGCGAGATCCCGGCTGCCGTTAAATTTATGCCGGGCATCGAAAAAATTAGGGCGGAAGTTGACTTTGCCAAATTTAATTTCTCGAAGTTTGATCTTTTTTTTACGCTGGATTCTTCGAATTGGGACATGGTAGCGGGAGATAAAAATATTTCACAGCCCACAATTCCTATTATTGTCATTGATCATCACAAAACAAATACCAAATACGGTGAAATTAACCTTGTTGACGAAAACGTTACCTCTGTGGGTGAACTTTTATATTATGTTTTGGAAGATTGGGGAGCTGAATTAAATAAAGAAATAGCAACAGCGCTTCTGGTAGGTATTGTTGGCGACACGGGCGCTTTTAGATTCCCCGGTACGGGCTGGCCGACCCTAAACGTGGCGGGAAAGCTGATGAAGCTTGGGGCTGACAAAGATGAAGTTGTTTTTAATATTTATCATAGTAGTAGTCTTGAGCTTCTCAAGTTTTGGGGAGAAATTCTTAAGGTAATGGAAATTGATGAAATTGGAAAATTTGCTTGGTCAGCCATACCCCATGAAAAGTTTGTGGAATTGGGAAGCATCAAAGATGCCAAAGAAACCGCCGCAACAACATTTGCCCAGATTGTCGATACTACCGAATTCGGTTTCATTGCAGTCGAGGATGAAAAGAACAGCCTGACAATTAGCTTTCGTTCGCGCACAGGTTTTGATACTTCTCAAATCGCTTTAGCTCTCGGCGGCGGCGGACACGTCTATGCGTCTGGAGCAAGGATCACAGGGCTGCCATTTGATCAGGCGGTGGAGAAAGTGTTGGAAACGTGTCGGAAATTTGCCAAGCAAAATGTTTGAAAAGCTAAAAAAGGAAATTCTGGGGCATAAGGTGGTATATGTGCTTCTTTTTGCGGCTTTGGTGATGGGGCTTTTTATTAGAATCTACCGTACCGGGGCGATACTGGGTTTTTATTTTGACCAAGGCAGAGACGCCCTTAAAATTTGGGATTTTTGGCACAAGGGCGACATTATGCTCATTGGCCCAACCACGGGGATTGCCGGGATTTTACGCGGGCCGTTTTATTATTATTTAATCGCCCCCTTTTATCTTCTGGGCGGTGGAGATCCGGTTGCCCCGGCTGTGTTCTTAGCAGTTTTGTCCATAGCAGCAGTTGTTGTTTTGTATTACCTTGGGGCCAAGTATTTTAACCGTACTGTTGGCCTGTTTGCTGCAATTGTAGCTTCCGGCTCTTTTTACATCATGTTGGCCAGCCGCTGGCTAAGCAATCCCACCCCCATGCTTTTGCTGTCTGTTTTGCTTCTGTGGTGCATGTTTGCCATTCACGATGGCAAAAAGTGGCTTTGGGTTGTCGTTGCTTTCATTGCCGGATCTTCACTTTTCCATTTTGGTTCAGCCGGAGAGGTGTATTACTTCCTCTCACTTTTGATTTTCTTTATTTGGCAGATGAAGCGCAAAAATTTGCCAGGCGTCAAGATAATTCTCGTGAGCATTGGGGCATTTGTTTTTACGGCATTGCCTCAAGTTATTTTTGATATTAAAAGTGGCGGGCTACTGCGGGCAAGTATTGCCAAGTTTTTAATAGGTGAGAAAAGCTTTAAGATTTCATTTTGGGAAGTGATGGGGCAGCGCTTTAAGTTTTATTACGATGTTTTTGCCAGTAAAATATTTCATTGGATAAGACCCAGGGAACTGGCCTTGTTGGCAGTTGTGGGAGGCTCGTTTTTGATTTTCTTTAGGAAGCTTTGGAAGAGCGATTATTTCAAAATTACCTTCTTGCTTTTTGCCTCCCCAATTGTGGGCTTGTTTTTTTTTCAAGGCAATTTTGGCAACATTTATGATTACTACTTAACCGGTTATTATCTGATTTTTGTTTTGCTTTTTGCGATTGTTTTGGTCGAGATCTGGAAACTCAAATGGCTGGGCAAAGCTTTCGTTGCCTTTTTCTTCTGGGTTTTTATTACCTGGAACGGGATGGTAGACCGTTACAAAATTATTGCCGGCTTTGACGGCCCGGGGACGGTTGTTTTAGGTAACCAAAAGCAAGCTATCGATTGGATCTACGAGGACGCCGCAGGGAGGCCGTTTAATACCGACGTTTACGTCCCACCGGTTATCCCTCACGCTTACGATTATTTATTTTTGTGGCTTGGAACAACCAAATACGGCTATGTTCCCCAAGGAAGCGAGGGGGACTTACTTTATACTTTGTATGAGGATGATCCGCCTCACCCGGAACGTCTTGCCGAGTGGTTGGCACGCCAAGCGGGGATAGGGCAGGTGGAGCAAGAAACAAGCTTTGGAGGAATAACTGTTCAAAGAAGGGCCCGTATTAAATGAAAAGACTGCATTTGTCAGTAGTAATCCCGGCATATAACGAAGAGCACAATGTCAAAAGTGGGGTGCTGGGCGGGGTCTATGATTATCTGCGGCAGCAAAAATATAACTGGGAAGTGGTTATTGTCGATGACAGAAGTACTGACAAAACTGTCAAAGAGGTCAATAAATTTATCAAAAAACATCCGCACTTTCGGTTGATGGAGGAACCTCACCGTGGCAAGGGCGGGACAGTGATTGCGGGAGTGCTGGCGGCTGACGGAGAAATAATTCTGTTTGCCGACATGGATCAATCAACACCCATTGGTGAGGTTGAGAAATTCTTTCCAAAGTTCAAAAGCGGTTATGACATTGTCATTGGTTCCAGGGCAGGGAGGAAAGGCGCGCCATTGGTTCGCAAGCTAATGTCCTTGGGTTATTCGATTCTTCGGACCATTGTTTTAAGGTTGCCCTACAAAGACACCCAAACGGGGTTCAAAGCTTTCAAAAGGGAGGCCGCGCAAATCGTCTTTGGCAAGATGAAGAAATTTTTTGAAAATCGCAATATTAAGGGTGCTTCAACCGCTGCCGGTTTTGACGTCGAGATGCTGTACATTGCCCGCAAAAGACACCTCAAAATTGCTGAAGTTGCCGTAGAATGGCAATATGAGCCAGGGACTGCCAAAAATCCCATTAAAGAGAGCTGGATTGGGTTTCGGGGGATGATGGCTGTTAGAATTAAATCACTATTGGGAGTATATAAGTGAAAAAAATAATACTTTTTGGTTTTTTAATTCTTGTGCTTGCATTTGGGCTTAGACTTTATAATCTGACTCTTTGGCCGGTTTTTGGCGATGAGGCCATTTACATCCGCTGGGCCCAAGTCATGGGCGCCGAGCCAACCCTGCGTTTTCTACCCCTTTCTGATGGTAAACAACCCCTTTTTATGTGGGTCTTAATGTTTTTAGTGCGGCGCTTTAGCGACCCTCTGTTTATTGGCCGGCTGGTTTCGGTAGCAACCGGAATGGGGACAGTAGGGGGTATTTTTGCCGTCAGTTATTTGCTTTTCAAAAACACACGAGCTGCCTTGACGGCGAGCCTAGTTTGGGCAATTAGCCCCTTTGCAGTATTTTTTGACCGTATGGCTTTGGTTGATTCCATGCTGGCGATGTTTGGCATTTGGACGTTGTTTTTCGGGGTTTTGACTGTAAAAACTCAGAGGCTTGACATGGCGATGATCACCGGCTTTATGCTTGGCTTTGCCCTGCTTACCAAATCACCAGCACTGTTTTTTGTGATTTTGCTACCCACGACGCTAGTTTTTGGGGAACATAAGAAACTTTTTAAACATGCGATTTTGCTTTTGGTTACTTTAACAATTGGTTTTGCAATGTATAATATTCAACGGCTTGGGCCCAACTTCCACTTACTCTCATCCCGAACCGGTGATTACGTTTTCCCTTTTAGCCATCTCTGGGAAAACCCTAAAGACCCTTTCATTTTTCACTTCCATCGGGCCGGACAATGGTTGTGGATCATGGGACCATCAATGGTGATTGGTTTGCTGGTGTTTGGTGTCTGGTTAAATCGAAGAAAATACTGGCGGGAACTATTACTTTTGGCTATCTGGTCTGTGCTTCCGATCGCGGTGCAGGCGGAGTTTGCGAAGGTTTTTACAGCTCGCTACATTTTCTTTAGCATCCCCGTTATTTTTGTTCTGGCCGGTGCGGCATTTATAAAAAGCCCACTCCCGAAGTTTAAACACTCCGGGAGTGTAAGTTGGGTATTACTGATTGTTTTTGTTGTGCAAGCTTTGCTTTTTGATCAAAAACTCTTGACTAATCCGGAAGCTGCCCCACTGCCACCGGGGGAGAGAGCGGGGTACCTTGAAGAGTGGACGGCAGGGACAGGGATTCGTGAAGTAGCCGATTTAATGAAACATGAACATGCCAAAGATCCGGCCAAACAAATTGTGGTCGGTACAGAAGGCTATTTTGGAACGCTCCCGGACGGTTTGCAAATGTATTTGGAAGGTGTGCCAAATGTTGTAGTTATTGGTGTGGGGCTGGACATTAGCGAAATTCCCGAGCCCTTGGCCGAGTCAATCAAAGCGGGAAATAAAACATATTTGGTGGCCAATAGCTCGCGACTAAAATTTAAGGGGGATTTTGCCGATCATGGACTTGAGATAATTGCTTCCTACCCCAAAGCCCTGAGGCGCACCGATGCCCGTGATTTTGTCATCCACGGCCCACGGGATACATTCTATCTGCTTCGGGTGACAGGCAAAGCCAAAGCTGATAATATTTAATCGACGTGAGTCATCCTGAATTAATTTCAGGATCTAAATCTTTTAATGACGGGTTTTTTGATTTGATTAGGTTAAGCTTCCACTCTCGATGCCAATTCTTTAGTTGCTTTTCCCTTTTTATAGCGTCTTTTATGTTTTCGTAATACTCGAAATACAAGAGTTTAGTTATTTTGTATTTTTGGGTGAAGCCTCTGAGTTTTCCTCTTTTATGTTCCCATACTCTTCGCCTTAAGTCCGAAGTTGCGCCAACGTATAGTGTTGGACGGTTATTCCCCATTATGTAAGTAAAACCTTTTTTGTTCATTAGTAGTTGCTGAAACAAGTTCAGCATGACAGGGTATTTGTGTTAGTATTTACATTATGAAACACTTATTCAAATCTTTCCCAAAAAAGGGATTATTGCCGCTTTTTCTTGTCATTTTCTTTGGACTTTTAGCAGGGAGGGGGCTAATTGGTAAAGGTTACTTCAACATGCACGACGATTTGCAGATGATGCGGCAGCTTGAGATGGAGAAGTGCTTTACTGATGGCCAGATTCCTTGCCGGTGGGTTCCTGATATGGGCTATGGCTTTGGCTTTCCTCTTTTTAATTTCTATCCACCACTCCCCTATCTGATAGGGCAGGGGATTCGCCTCTTTGATTTTTCCTTTGTTGATACGGCGAAGGCCCTCTTTGTTTTGTCTTTCGTAGTCAGCGGGGTAGCCATGTATGCTCTTGGGAAGGAATTTTTTGGCAAGCTCGGCGGAGTAGTCTCGTCTGTTTTTTACCTCTGGGCTCCCTATCACGCGGTGGACGTCTATGTTCGGGGGGCAATGAACGAAGCTTGGGCTATGGCTGTTTTCCCGCTAATTCTCTGGACAAGTTATAGATTAATTAAAGAAAAACAAAAATCTTTCAAATGGCTTGTTGGTCTTGCTCTATCCTATTTTGCTTTATTTGTGTCGCACAATCTTATGGTCATCATTTTTACTCCGGTCTTTGCCCTTTGGGTTTTGCTTTGGCTCACGCGGGAAAAAAGTTGGCATAAAGTCCCCCAGTTAATTTTTGCTGGAATTTGGGCTTTGGCACTGGCAGCGTTTTTTACAATTCCGGCTCTGGTAGAGAATAAGTTTACGCAGGTGGCCGGGGTATTGGTTGGTTATTATGACTTTACGGCCCACTTTGTAACAATAAAGCAACTTTTGATTTCCCGATTCTGGGGGTATGGGCCTTCGGTCTGGGGTGATGTTGATGACGGCATGAGTTTTCAAGTTGGTCACGTTCATTGGATAGGCTCAATTATCATCATGGCCGCCTTGTTATATGGTTATTGGAAAAAGAAAAAAATTTCCGACACTCTTTTGGTGGTGGGTTTAATGTTTGTGGTTGGTTGGGTTAGCGCTTTTCTGACTCATTCTCGCTCAACCCCCATCTGGCTTGCTGTCAAACCGCTCGCCTACCTACAATTCTCCTGGCGCTTTTTAACTTTAATTACTCTGGCTTTTTCATTTATTGCCGGCGCGTTGGTGACAATATTGCAAAAGAGGTTTTATTGGATTATTGGATTATTAATTATTGGATTATTGTATCTAAATTGGCATTACTTCCTACCCGAGCACGGCAAACTTGGAGCTTTGAGCGACGCGGAGAAATTCACCGGAGCCGCTTGGGAACTCCAGCAAACTGCCGGCATCTATGATTATTTACCGGCAACTGCGATTACGGCTCCGAAGGAACCGATGAAAAATCTCGGCGAGTTAGTTAATAGTGATGGAAACATTGTCGAAAGTGATGGAGTGTTTAGTGACCCAATGCAAGGAACTAGTTGGGCTACGCTTAATGTAAACGTTGAAGACGACTCAATTGTAAGGCTCGGAATTTTCCAGTTCCCGGGGTGGGAAACTCGCATCGATGGTGAGCTTGTCGAACCATATGTTCCGGAAGTTGAGCAGTGGGGTAGAATGTGGGTTGACGTTCCCACTGGTAAACACTTGATTGAAGCAAAGTTTGTAAATACCCCGGTGCGCGCTGTCAGTAACTACATTTCTCTGATGGCGTGGGGCTTGTTTGGCATTTTGCTTGTGGGTCGGTCTGGTATCCTACGAAAACTATCTCGCCGGTAGGATCGCGGATTTCAAATTTCTTGGTTAGAAAATGTTCCCTGGCCTGGGTATCCGAAATTGCTAAACTGTCCCCCACTAGTACTTGGTTTTCGTAAATATCCTCTTCCCAAACCACCTTTCCGGTTTCAAAGTTGGCAATTTGATATCGGTTGTCAAACTCCCCTGCTGAATAGTAGTTATTTATTAAGTTTGGACTTGCTGCTTGAATTTCTTCTGGAGGAACATGCATGAAGAAAGCCAAAAGCACATAGGAAGGATTGTTTCTTGATTCATCAATAAGATAATGAGTGCCGGGGTTGTCTTTGATTATCTGGGCCAATCTTTGATAACCGTAGCTCCAGGTACGAGCCCGCTCCTGGGGAAACAACACAAAATAACTTCGCCACAGAAACAGTAAGGACAGAGGAATAGTGAGCAGGGTATAGATGAAAGCAGTTTTGTTTTTAAGGCCAGATGCGACGATGATTATTAGGGGTAAAAGTAAACTTAAGGAACGCAAGGATGAGAACGGGTCGCGGGTCAGAGCTGCTGGTAGAACGGCAACTGCCACAAGGATTGCGGTTTGCCGATTAAGCTTGGTGAGCCCGAAGACAAAAGGGACAATTAACCAACTGTAAAAAACTGACAACTCTGGCAGTGAGCGCTGAGGATCTGAGTCCGGCGTGAGAAATAAATTTCTGGGTGAAAGGTAAGAAACAAAGTTGGCCAAGAATTCACGCATGAATGCTAAGGGTAGGGTTATAAAATCTGGTAAGGGGATTTTGGTGGCTTGGGTCATGATGGCCTGGTTATAGAAAAGACCTGAAGCTCGATTTGCAAAAGCAGCTGAGCCAATTACCCAAAATTGAGGAAGTTGAATAATTGTAAAAACCAAAGCGGCTACAACCACTTCTCTGTTGATGAATTTCTTTTTGTACTTTATTAGAACAAAGGCAGGCAGAATCAGAATTGAAACTAACCGCATGGCCTGATAGGCATAAGTTGATACTCCCAAGACGGCGGCTGCCAAGATAAAAAAATATTTTTTGTCAGTAAGAAGTAAATAAACGGCGATTGTAAAAAGCAAAAAAGCTAAATTGGCTTCGAATGCTCCCCTACTAAAAAATATACCCCAAGGGGAAAGAGTGAAGATTAGAGTTCCGAGAAGCGGTGAAATCTTAAGTTTTTTTAAGATTAAGTAAACAAAAATAATTGAAACCGTTCCGGCCAAAGCTGACATAAATCTGGCGGCAAAGACTGTAAAACCAAATACTTGGATGGAAAAGGTGGTGAGATAAGTGTAAAGGGGTGAGGAGTAGGCGTTATACGAACGCAAAAAGACTGGCCAAGCTTTGCCATATTCATCCAGGCCGGTTTTTAAGATGGAGTTGGCGTTGACGGCAATGGCCGCCTCATCAACGTAAAAACCAGCAGGAATTTGATCAAGTTTATAAAACCGCAAAAAAGCACCCAAGCAAACAATAGCTATCAATAAAATCAGTTTAGAAATTTTCATATGAGATTATTTGGATCATGACCAGGCCAAACAAAATTAAAAAGGTAACAACATAAGGCTTTTTGGCCCATTTGAGAAATGCTTCCAAACCAACGATTGTCGAGATTGCGAATATGGGTAATAAACTAAACGGCCCCAGCGGGTTTTGGTTGCCGATGACCGCGAGCAATGCCAGAGGGGTAAGTGCAAGCCCCACGGTGTGCCAGGGCTTTTGTTTGACTGATTTATAAGTTCCGTAGATAAAAAATGGCAGTAAGATGTAAGGGAACTTCTCAAATTCGGTAATGCCCACGCGCTGTCGAGGGTGGGTAGCAAAAAAGTACTGATTGATGTCTAAATTTTCAAAAAAGTTTTGCCGGATGCGCCCAAGCGCGATTGCCTTGGGGCTTACCTCAAGCCATTTCCCAATGCTTGTGGCCCAATAGGGGTATGCCTTAAGCCTAATTTGAACTACTCTTTGTTGATCATTGGTGAGATGGGTTAGGTCTTGAATGTTTGTAGTTTTGAATTGGAAAAATAAAGTCCCGGCAAAAAGAATCAAAAAAATAATTTTGAAGTTTTTGTAAAATGCTAGTGTTGCGCCAACCAACAAAAGTGCAACGACCGGATTAAGATTAAATATTCTCCAAATCCACAAATTCCCAAAAATCCCAATCCCCAGCGCCAGCCTCTTTTGCCACATCACAAGTTTATTGTACATAAATTTGTTAAAATTAGTTTGTGGAGGGGGAGCATTTAGAACCGACGGCGGAGATTGAGCTTGAGACGGTTAAAAGTAGAGCAGTCAAGGGAGTGGCGGCATTAACCGGCCGAACCTTTGTTTTAAACGTCATTGCTTTTGTGGCCCAGGGCTTTCTCTGGGCGTTTTTGTCTCCCGAACAATTTGGTGTTTTTTGGATTGTTTCGGCAATTGTTAACTTTTTGGTTTACTTTAGCGACATTGGCTTGGCTGCGGCCTTAATACAAAAAAGAGAGAACCCCAGTCAAAAAGACTTAAAGACCACTTTTACTGTCCAGCAAAGTTTGGTGATTGGGTTGTTGGTGATTTTATTTTTTGCACGGCCGATTTTGGTGCGGGCCTTTGGCCTGACAGCTGAGGGACAGCTTTTGATGGCGGCGCTGGCCATTTCTTTTTTCATGTCTTCCTTAAAATCTATCCCTTCGGTGCTTTTAGAGCGCCGGCTTGAGTTTGGGAAGTTTGTCATTCCTCAAGTACTGGAGACTTTTGTTTACAACATTGCCGTAGTCTTTTTTGCCTGGAGAGGTTTGGGTATAACGGCTTTCAGTTATGCCGTGATTATCCGTGGGATTGTGGGCCTAGTGGTAATTTATATCCTGCAGCCTTGGAAGCCAGGCTTGGCATTGTCCAAAAAGTCTTTGAAAGAGCTTTTAAAATTCGGTCTTCCCTACCAAGTCAATACCCTTTTGGCGGTAATTAAAGACGACGGTATGACGATTATTTTGGGGAGTATCCTGGGCCCCGCCGGAATAGGCATCTTGGGGACTGCCCAGAGACTTGCCCAATATCCTCTGCGCTTTTTTATGGATAATGTGACCAAGGTCAGCTTCCCTGCTTTTGCCCGAATGCAGGACAAAAAGGATGAATTGGCCAGCGCGGTTACCAGAAGTATCTTTTTCATTAGTTTTCTGGTTTTTCCAAGTATAATAGGATTAACTGTTTTGGCGCCGGTTCTGATTAAAGTCCTTCCTCGTTATGCCAAATGGGAGCCGGCCCTCATTCCTCTGGTTTTTCTTTCCGTGAATACTGTTTTTGCCGCAGTCACGACGCAGTTAACTAATATGTTTAATGCCGTCGGGAAAATAAAAACTACTTTTGGTCTAATGATTATGTGGACAGCGCTTACCTTTGCCGCGGTGCCGGCTCTGTCGTGGCAGTTGGGTGTCAATGGCGCTGGGTTTGGCTATATGCTGGTAGGAATTTCGTCCGTGGTGGCAATAGCAGTTGCCCGAAAGATAGTTAAGTTTTCACTTTTGGATGGGGCACTAAAACCGCTTTTGGCAGCCCTGGTTATGGGGGCAGCAGTTTGGCTGGTTCGCGGGTTTGTTACGCCCAACTTCTATGCCGTCGGTCTGCTAATTTTTACCGGATTTTTGGTTTATGCGTTTGCCTCCTACCTGTTAGTGGGTAAATCAATTATTTTAGATGTCAAAAAAGGCTTTAGTGCTATTGTTAACCGGAACTCTTAGCTGGTCGCTTATCATGCTCAAAAGCGGTCTGCCAACTGATGGAGGTATTGGTTTTTGGGGGCCAAATGGACACGATGGGGTTTGGCACATTGCTTTGGCCAAGAGTCTTGCCCGGGGGAGTTTAGACTTCCCTACTTTTGCAGGAGAAAAACTTACCAATTATCACCTTGGCTTCGATTTGATGCTGGCGGGACTCACCAGATTAACAACCATTCCAGTTGAAACTCTGTACTTTCAAATTTTGCCCCCCATTATGGCTTTTGTGATCGGCTTTCTGGTCTATAAATTTGCCGGGGTTTGGGCAGCATTTTTTACCTATTTTGGTGGCAGCTTGGGGTGGTTTTTTGGTAAGGGAGAGAGTATGTTTTGGGCACAGCAGGCCATTTCCACGTTAATTAATCCTCCCTTTGCCTTGTCACTAATATTTCTTCTCTTGGGGTTAATTTTTTTACAGAGGAAAAGATATTTGTGGTCAGCGATCTTTTTTGGAATCCTAATTCAAATTAAAGCTTATGCTGGGATTCTGGCCCTCGGTGGGCTCTTGGTGGCTGGAGTTTGGCAGGCAGTTAAAGACAAAAAGTTTAATGTAATTCTTACTTTTTTGGCTTCCCTTACGCTTTCGTCGCTGCTTTTCTTGCCATTAAATAGGGGTGCACAAAGTTTGATTGTTTTTAAACCTTTTTGGTTTTTGGAGACGATGATGCAATTGTCTGACCGTGTTGGCTGGCCGCGTTTCGGTGAGGCGATGGTTAACTACAAGTACGCCCACAACTATCTAAAATCTATCCCCGCTTATATTTTTGCCTTTTTGGTTTTTTGGTATGGCAACATGGGGACCAGATTTTTGGGAGAAATATACATGGGTAAGAAATTGGCCGAATTTAAGAAACTTAGGGTCGTTGAAGTATTTATTTTCTCAGTAATTGTAGGTGGGGTAGCTATCCCGATGCTATTTTTACAAGCCGGTACTCCTTGGAACACCATTCAGTTTTTTTACTATTCTTTGTTCTTTGCCGGAATTTTGGCAGGGATGACTGTTGCAAAAATAAAAAACAAACTACTGTTGGTTGTTATCGCCTTGCTGACTCTCCCAACTACTTTTATAACTTTGAAAAACGATTACTTGCCGACTCGCCCGCCGGCTAAATTATCATCCGCCGAACTTGAAGCTTTAGAGTTTTTGGCAAACCAACCTGCCGGGGTTGTTTTGACCTATCCTTTTGACCGCGCAGCCGCCGAAGCAGCCATCGCCAATCCTCCGCGCCCGCTTTATTTATATGAATCAACTGCCTATGTGGCTGCCTACGGGGATAAGCAAGTTTTTTTGGAAGATGAGGTTAATTTAGACATTACGGGCTATGATTGGCGCACCCGTCGGGAGGAAGTTTTGGATTGGCTGGCTACCAATAACCAGACTCACGCCTACGATTTCTTACGGGATAATAATATAAGCTACATTTATTGGGTAGACGGCCAACGCGCTCTATTAGGCGAAGCGCAGCTTGGAATCAAAAGAATTTTTGAAAACCAGACAGTCAATATATATGAAGTTGTTGACTAACAAGGTTCTGACGGTGTTTTTTTTGTTGGTTGTTATTTCCCCATGGTTCTGGGTTTTTATTAAAAATCGCGTAGATTACGGGAGTAAAGGTGAGAAACTGATCTTCCCAAACAATCCGGCAATTGTTACTCGGGCAGCTGTTCTCCAAAAGGAACTCATTGATTCTGGATTTAGCCTCGGGGTAGCCAAGTTTCTGGTCAACAAAGTTACTATTTTCACTTACGAAATAACCGGAAGGTATTTGGAGTCATTTAACCCGGGCTATCTTTTTTTTCAAGGAGATTTGGACCTTAAGAGGAGCACGCGGGCAGCCGGGCCGTTGTATTTAGCTTTCTTGCCTCTGATTATATTTTCGTTTCCCGAAGTTATGAAACGAAAGAACCGTTTTCTCCTTTTTGCTCTTTTGATTTCTCCCTTACCGGCAATTGTGATCGCTGCCCATTACCACAACTTTTTTAGAATTCCTCTTTTTTTAATTCTGACTTATCTGGCGGCCCTCGGCCTCAAAAAAATAACTATCAAGAAATGGATTTTTTGTGGGATTTTGGTATTGTTATTTTTTGAATTGGCAAGATTTATTCATGATTTTTGGATTCATTATCCCAGCCGTTTACCTTAATGAAAAAACACTTATTTTTTATCTTTTTAGTCGCCTTATCTTTGCGATTTTTTAATTTGCAGGACTCACGCTGCTTAAACTGGGACGAAACAACTTTTGCCTATAATGCTTATTCGATTTTGCAAACCGGTAAAGACGAATACGGCCAAATATTTCCGCTCCAATTCAAATCAATCGGGGATTATAAAGCTCCGATGTATATCTATTTAATGGTTCCGGTAATCAAAATTTTAGGGTTAAACGAATTTGCAATCCGGTTAGTGCCGTCGCTTTTTGGGAGTCTCTCGCCGATCATTTTTTACCTGATTGTCTATGAAATATTTAAAGACAAAAGAACGGCTTTTTTTTCGAGTCTTTTTTTGGCTGCCTCACCCTGGCATTTGCAATTTACTCGAGCCGGTGCTGACGTAGCGGTAAGCTCCTTTTTTGTGTTGGTGGGGATACTTGGTTTTCTAGTTGGTTTAAAGAAGAATTGGGGTTTTTTTCTCTCGGCTTTTGGTTTTGTCGCAGCCACCTATTCGTATTTCGGCGACCGTTTTTTTGGCCCCTTAATTTTACTTTTTCTTCTTATACTTTTTCAAAAAAAAGTTTCTTTAAAAATTCGCCCCTTAATGAAGGCATTTCTCTTTGGCCTTTTGATTTTGTTACCCCTTATTCCGATGTTGTTTTCAGCCGGCCACCAAGAAAAAATAATCAAAACCACGATTTTTGGCTATAGCCGACCCGCAGAATATGAGACAGCGCTGAAGAGCCAGGAGCCAGACCAGATCTTTTATTATCTTTTTCATACCGGTTTTTTTGAAAATACTTGGGGAGCCGTTAGTCATTACTTAAATCACTTCTCGCCAACCTTTCTTTTCTGGGACGGTCCCATAAAAGACCCGCGGCAATTCGTTTTCCAAATGGGTATGCTTTATCTAACTGATTTGCCCCTGATTATTTTGGGGGTTTACCAGCTGGCTAAAAAACCCAAGCAACAAAAATGGCTTGTTTTAGGCTGGCTTTTTTTGAGTCCGATTCCGGCTGCGATCACTCGTGATGAGGTCCACGCCCGTCGGGCATTAAACATGGTTTTTCCTCTCATGATTTTGGCGGGATTGGGGGCAGAGCGCATTTGGAATAAACTGCCAAGGTTGCTTTTGATTTTGGTGTTTGGGGGGAGTGTTCTATTTTATCTTTTAAGCTACTACGTTTTTACTCCGAATAGAACTTTTAAAGGGCCGGCGGGTTGGCAGTGTGGTTACAAAGAAGTGGTGGCGAAAGTTAGTAAACGAGCGCACGCATACAAAGAAGTTGTAGTAGATACCTCGTATCAAGGGCCATATGTTTACTTCCTTTTTTACCAAAAATATAACCCGGCTTTATATCAACCACAAGCCAGACTAATTCAGGAATCAGAAAATGTGTTGGGTGAAGGCGCCGGTTTTGATAACTACACTTTCCGCCCGATCTACTGGCCGGTTGATAGATGCTTTACGGGCAAGCTTTTTGTCGGCCCGCCGGAAAGATTGCCAATAAAAGATATTGAGGAAAATGAAGCAAAAATAATTGATCGGGTATATTTCAGGAACGGCGAGGAAGCCTTTTTACTGGTTGAGGTTTTTAACCCCAGAAAAGGTTATTGCTAGGCATACGGAAGCATTTCCATTTCGTGGAGTCTTTCGCGCAATAACATTCTAGCCGCGGTTGAAAGCCCAATCCCTTTGATTTCGGCAACCTTTTTAACTGCGTTGGTAGTTTGAGTATCCAGCCTGATAGGTACGACTTGCTTATATATTGATTTGAGGTTTTTGGAAAACTTGATGTCAGGCGCCTCTTCCCAGTAATCAGGAAAGTCCTCAGTTGAGTGAGTGTCCCAAAATCTAGCCTCTTCCTGGATGGATTTAAATTTAGGTACGGATTTTGTTTTTGACATTTCTTTTCTCTTTTTTGTCTGAATCTCTTGCTGTGACTGGATAAAACCAGCCTCTACCCCTGGGTGCAACAATCACAGTCAAATATCTACCACTTTGCGTCTGGCCAATGACTTTATAGGTGCCTTGTTTACCCTTTGCAAACACATTCCTGGTGCTGCAAACCCATTCGACTTCTTCGGGATTGACGTTATGCCTGGCGATATGGTCAATATTCCAATCATCCCAAACGAGTGACTTAATAACAGTCATCTTTATATTATTACAAAGTATTACGTTTGTAAATAGTTGTCAACTCAGCCCCGCCGAAATCTTTGAAAATTCAGAAGTAGATATTTTTAGGGTAGTTAATTAAGAGGCAACAATTTCTATTAGTTGAATTTTGTTCTCCCAAGGGTCGAAAATATCAGTGATTTTGACTGGCTCATCGTAAGTGATATTACTACATTTAACACCTCGGGTTTTTAGATCTTTTACGGCAGCCTCAAGGTTATCAACCGCAAATGCTGCGGTTCCTCCCTCACCAGGTTTAAATGAACCCTTTTTGCGCCAGAGATGGATAGCCAATCTGGTTTTGTCCTTTTCGCCGTACTCTGCCCATCCACCGTCGTTATCGATTAAGGCTGATTTGAGGCCTAGTTTTTTTTCGTAAAATTCCCTGGCTTTTTCCCAGTCACCCACAAAGTACCAAACAACATCCATGTTCGTAAAATAATTTTTCATTCCTCGTATTATATCATGCGAAGTGGTCTGATTGAAGTTGGAATTCAGTTAAGGTTGACTAAGCAACGGTGATTCCTTGCTTCCGAGATGTTCTTCTAGTTGTTCTCTTATTGTCAATGCGGCTTGGCGGTTTTCTGGGAAAATAGTCCCTTTTCTAGTAATGTCGCAGATTGTTATAGCAGTTTTGTAGACATCTGACAGTGTTATTTTCGGGCTGGGTCGTTTTTTATTATACTCATCCAGATTTTTATCTAGCTCCTCCATGTTTATCCACATCCCGTGGCCACTTTCTAAGGCCATTGGGAATGCCACATCCCAGTAAAAGTCGGAAGCAATTAATATCTTGTGAAGTTCGTTACGTTGAATTTGGGTAACAAGTTCAGTAGACATTCTTGCTAGAAGATAGCGGTATTTGTTAATAAAGTCAAGTTGATTTAAAATGATGGGGTGAGTAGAATTTCGGTGGTTATTAATGTTGTCGAGGAGGAGTTAGAGCTTCTGACGCGGGCGGTGGAGTCGATTAAGAATTTCGCAGATGAGATCGTAATTGTTGATATGTCCACTTCGGAAGTGGCCAAAGAAGGCAATTTAAAAGTTTATAAACACGAGTTTTCTTCGTATGTTGAGCCCGCCAGGAATTTTGGCATAGAAAAGGCTACCGGTGACTGGATTTTGATTCTGGATCCGGATGAGGAAATCCCGGCAAGTCTTGCCCGCAAGCTCAAAGAAATGGTTAAGGAGGACCTGGCCGATTATGTAGCCATTCCCAGAAAAAACATTATTTTTGGAAAATGGATAACCAACTCCCGGTGGTGGCCCGATTATAACGTCTGGTTTTTCAAAAAAGGCAAAGTTACCTGGGGAAATGAGATTCACAGCGTTCCCCAGACTGTGGATAGGGGTCTTGATTTGCCTGCTGAGGAGAAGTACGCCATTGTCCATTATCACTACACCTCCATTGAGCAATATATCGGGCGTATGAACCGCTACACTAGCGTTCAAGCAAAGGAAAAAATTAAAGCAGGTTATACATTTGACTGGAGGGATTTAGTTGGAAAACCGGTGAGTGAGTTTTTAAGCCGCTACTTTTTTGGCAAAGCGTATAAGGACGGCTTGCACGGCTTGGCACTATCGGGATTGCAAGCAGCAAGCGAGTTTGTTGTCTATCTTAAAACTTGGTCCATGAAAGATGAAAAAATTCCAGTCAGAAAAGTGATCCGTGAGATGCGAAAAAGTGAGAAAGAATTTCACTATTGGCAAGGTGATGCTATTGGTGGAATTGTCGGAAAGATAAAAAAGAAGTTTAGATTGTAATGCCAAAAATCTTCATTGTGATTTTGAATTGGAACCAGCCCAAGTTGACGCTGGAAACAGTTGAATCGGTTAGTCGGTTACGGGTTACGGGTTACGGGTTAAGGATTGTTGTTGTCGATAACGGGTCAGATGATAATTCTTTGGCTGAATTAAGAAAATTAACGCGTAACGCGCAACACGCAACTCCCAAACAGATTGAACTCTTAATAAACGAAAAGAACCTAGGATATGCCGGGGGCAACAACGTTGGTATTCGTTACGCCCTAAAAAACGGTGCAGATTGGGTATTGGTTGTAAACAATGACGTTTCGGTTGACAAAGATTTGATTATCGAGCTTCTAAAAGTAGCTGACAAATATCCGAAAGTCGGGGTAATCGGCCCAAAAATTTACTTCGCCAAAGGGTTTGAGTTTTACAAGAAAAGATACAAAAAAGAGGACCTTGGAAAAATTCTTTGGTATGCAGGTGGAGAAATTAATTGGGATCATGCATGGGGATCTCCGCGCGGGGCTGACGAGGTGGACCGCGGCCAGTATGACAAAGTCGAGGAGACCGATTACGCGACAGGGACAGCGGTCTTACTTAATGCCAAGGCCCTAAAAAAAGTAGGCTTTTTTTACGACAAGTATTTTATGTACTACGAAGATACTGACTTGTCGGTACGCATGAAGCGGGCGGGTTGGAAAATTCTTTTTGCTCCCGGGGCGGTGGTTTACCACAAGGTGGCTCAATCTTCCACTATCGGTGGAGATTTAAACGATTATTTTATTACCAGAAACAGAATGTATTTTGGTATGTTGTATGCTCCGTTTAGAACAAGACTAAATTTAATGAAGCAAGCAGTATTTTTGTTGATGGGAGGAAGACCACCACAAAAAAAAGCAATATTTGATTACTTTGTCGGGAGAATGGGGAGGGGGTCATGGCGTTAGTCTCAGCGATAGTGCTATCTAGACCGGATTCAAAGAAACTTGCCAATTGCCTGAAGTCGCTTGACTGGGCAGATGAGAAAATCGTGATCAAAAATTCAAATATTACGGATTTTTCCAAAATTAGAAACCAAGCGGCGAAAAAAGCCAAAGGTGACTGGCTTTTTTATGTGGACGATGATGAACGTTGTACTCCACCGCTTCGTGATGAGATCCTGAAACTAGTTCAGGATGACGGCTATTCGGCTTATGATATACCAAGAAAAAATATTATTTTGGGTCAGTGGATGCGCCATATGGGTCAGTGGCCTGACCGGGTGCTCAGGTTGATTAAAAAGGATGCGCTTGTGGGTTGGGAAGGTCAACTTCATGAGCAACCAAAAATAAAAGGCTTGTCCGCCGGCCGGTGGGGTAAACTTGGTCACCTAGAAAATCCACTCCTGCACCAGAAGCATGACAACTTGGAAGAAATGGTGGCCAAAACCAATGATTGGAGTGAAGTGGAAGCCGGTCTCATGTTCGAAGCTAAACACCCACCGATGAATATTCCGCGTTTTTGTACCGCAATGGCAAGAGAATTCTGGCAAAGAATGATTATCCAAGCAGCATTTTTGGATGGCCCCAAGGGAATAATTTATGCCCTTTATCAGGTATTTAGCAGATTTGTCAGTTACGCCAAACTGTGGGAGATACAAAATGCGCGCGGGAATTTATAATCCTTACTTGGATACATTAGGAGGTGGAGAGCGTTACACTTTGGCTGTAGCAGCCACCCTGGTTTCTGTTGGGTACGACGTTGACTTGGAGTCAAAAGATCCGCAGATATTGGCCAAACTTGCGCAAAGGTTTGGGGTTGATACTAGGGGAATGCGAGTGGTGGAAAGTATTAACCGTGGAAGCGGGTATGAGGTATGTTTTTGGCTTTCAGATGGTTCTATTCCCAGACTTATGGCCCGCAATAATATTCTGCATTTTCAAAGGCCATTTTGGAACGTTGACGGTAAATCGCTTCTAAACAGAATGAAGTTTTTTAGAATAAACAGCGTTGTCGTCAATTCCAAATTCACCAAAAAATGGATTGATAGGGAATTTCCAAAAGAAAGTATTGTCATATATCCCCCCGTTGACGTTGCTGCTTTTAGGCCAAAGAAAAAAGAAAATATTATTTTGTATGTGGGGAGGTTTTCCAGACTTGAGCAATCAAAAAGACAGGATATTTTAATTGAGTCTTTCAAGAAGTTATATGATCGGGGATTGAAAGAGTGGAAATTAGTTCTGGCAGGTGGAGTTGAAGTTGGGGTTGGTGATTGGCTGAGTCAATTAAAAGAAAGTGCCAAGACTTATCCGATTAAAATAATGGAAAGCCCAGACTTTGGTGAGTTAAAGCAATTATATGGTAAAACAAAAATTTTCTGGTCAGCCGCAGGATTTGGGGTGGACGAGAATCGGCAACCGAATAAAGTTGAACATTTTGGGATTTCTGTAGTTGAAGCCATGGCAGCCGGAGCCGTGCCGATTGCATACGCCGCCGGAGGGCACAAAGAAATTATAGAAGATGGTAAAAATGGCTATTTATGGACAAAGGAAAGTGATTTTCGCGGGTTTACTCGCAAGCTTGCCAACGACCCAAAGCTTATGAAACAATTAGCCCGCCAAGCCCAGTCCGATGCCCAAAAATACGGTTATGAAAGATTTAAAAAAGAATTTTTTGCCCTTCTTTAGTATTCTTGCTCTCACACTTATTTTCTTTTGGAAAGTTATTGTCAATGGTTTGGTGCCTTTGCCGGCGGATATTATTACCGGCGGGAGTTTGCCCTGGCGGGATTACTATTCCATACCAATCAAAAACCCGATTGTATCGGATGCAATTTCTTTTACTTACCCAATGCGAACACTGGGAATTGATTTGATTAAAGAAGGTAAATTGCCCCTGTGGAATCCCTATATTTTGAGCGGCACACCCCTCCTGGCTAATTTCCAGTCGGCCCCGTTTTCACCATCAAATATTTTTTACTTTTTGACCGATACGCTGACAGCCTGGAGCTTACAAGTTATGGTCCAGCACCTTTTGGCTGGCATTTTCCTTTATATGCTACTTCGCCACTGGAAAGCTTCAAGGTTTGCCAGCGTTGTTGGCGGGATATCGTTTGCCTTTGGTGGTTTTATAACTATTTGGAGTCAATGGAATGCTCACTCACTGGCGACTGCCTTTATCCCGCTGGCACTATTACTTACCGACAAACTGCTTCTTGAAAAAAAATACCGTTACGGCACTGGCCTGTCACTGGTTATTTTTGCTCAGATTTTATCCGGCTATCCTCAAATTGTCATTTATACCCTTCTGGCCTTGGGAGCACTTTGGATCATTCGGCCAAAGGAAAACACATTTGGGTTAGCACTTTTTCTGGCCTTGGGGTTGGGGCTGGCCACTTTTCAGGCTCTTCCGGCTTATGAGTTAATTAGTCTTTCTCAAAGGGCAGCCGAACCAATTCCATTAAACTGGGTGTTTTTGTATCCGAAAGAGATCATTACATTTCTGGCGCCGGATTTCTTTGGTAATCACGCAACTGGGAATTATTGGGGTTATAAAAATTATTTGGGAACGGTTGGTTTCATTGGTGTGGTGCCTTTTATCCTGGCGGTTGTCGGTTTGGTTAAAACAAAGCGGTCAGAGGTAAAAATTCTCTGGTTAATGATTGTTTTTGCGCTGGTTTTGGCTTTCAAAAACCCACTTAGCTTGTTTTGGTGGGAGAAAAATATTTTGGGGCTTTCAGCCGGAGTTTTTTACAAATCGCTGTCCATTTTTATTGTAGCTGTTTCTGTCGCAGTGGGGTTTGGGGTAGATTTTCTAAAAGGCAAAAGGCTTCTTTGGCCAACTTTACCCGTATATCTAATTTTGGGCGGGTGGACGGTGTATGCCGTTAAAATTCGAAATCAGGTGGCGGTGGATAATCTTGTGTTACCCATTTTCTTTCTTTTTGCAGTTTCTTTTCTTTTGATTTTCAGGGGGAAATTCAAACTGTACATTCTTGGGATTTTGCTAGTGGCAGAGCTTTTTGCGTTTGGATGGAGGTTTACCCCATTTGTTGAGCCCAGATTAGTTTTTCCGACCACGCGGGTGATTGACTTTCTCCAAAAGCAAAGAGAAAGCGAAGTCTTTAGAGTTTCCGGAGGTGACATTATTGCCGTCAACAATAACATGCCCTACAAACTGGAATTTTTAGGGGGCTACGACGCAGTTTACCCGTATCTTGCGGCCAAGTTTATTGGAGTTTTAAACAGCAATGATTCTGGCGCTGCCCACCAGGACAGATTTGGAATCGTTAATAACGTTGGCTCGCGTTTGACAAACTTGCTGAATATGAAATATCTACTGGTTAAAAGTGATGCCGATTATGATGAAAAAAGATTCAAAGAAGTTTTTACAGACAGGAGCATTTCGGTTTTGGAAAATAAGGAAGTCTTACCCCGACAGTTTGAGGTTACTGATTGGGAAGTAGTTAGTGGCGAGAAGGAAACGCTTGATCGGCTTCTTGACCCCGCTTTTCCCCTGGGCAAAAAGATTGTTTTAGACACGGATCCGGGAGATATTTCTAAAATGCTCTTTGTCAGCGATACTTATTACCCGGGATGGAAAGCATTTATCGATGGACGGGAAGTGCCAATTTATAGAGCCGATTATGCTTTCCGCGCCATTCCTGTACCGGAGGGTGATTATGATGTGGATTTTAAATACCAGCCAAAAAGTTTTACCACAGGTCTCAAGGTATCGAGCATATCTTTTTTGGTACTTATTGCTTTTTGGATATTATTTTAGGTAAAATACTGGCATGGCAAGTAGCTTGACAGAGCGACCCGAAGGGGGCTGGCTTTTTGGAATTCCTCACAAGCCGGGCTCTCCAGAGTTTGAAGAAGCGATTCATAAAGGGAAGGAATTAGCAGCTATGGACGAGACGGACCTTGATTAGAAGCTTCTTTTTCAACTTATTGGCAAGGTGGAGACTTCAAACTATACTTGACAGATATGGTCTCGTATAAGACAAAGGCAAGCACACTTCCTGGCACTAGTTATAAGAATGTTCGGAGGAAAGCCTTAGCCGTTTTCGCAATTGTTAAAAGGAGAACTAAGAGAAAGCCGTATTTGCGTTCGCCATACTTTAACAAACAAAAGATATTTTTTGATCATTTTTGGGTTCACCTGTCACAGAAACAAATTCCTGAACGTATAAGAAGACTAAAGTATTTTGAGGCGGCCATTGAGCTTATCCAAAAATCAAGGAATCATCCTCAGTCGTCAGAAAACCCGGCGAAACAATCTGAGATGCTTCATAGATTTACCGGTGTGACTCAAGATAAGAAGTTATTTTACGTTCAAATTAAAGAGCACAAAAGGACCGGGCGTAAACAACTGATGTCTGTTTTTCCTGCCAGATGAAATCAAAAAAGAACCCTCCGCCATGTTGAAGTTCAAGGACTTCGGGCCGAGGGTTACTGAAAAGTATATTATAATATCAGAAGACTTTTGTCAATGAGAAAAAGAGATTGGACGATTATTACCTTTATTTTTTTTGTAGGCTTTTATTTGCGGGTGATGTTTTTGCCGGGCAACACTCTTACTTTCGGCTATGACCAGGCTAGAGACGCTCTGGTAACACAGCAGATTTTAGCAGGGGACTTTAAAATCCTGGGCCCGCCGGCTTCTACCCCCGGGCTTTATCACGGTGTTTTTTATTATTATTTTTTGGCCCCGGCCTACTTGTTTGGGAGAAATCCTGTAAATGTTGCTTATTGGGCAGCTCTTTTCAATGCGGCAACAGTTTTCGTCGTGGCCGCGCTGACCTATCTCATGACTAAAAAACGCCTTGCTGCGTTCTTAGCCGCTTTCCTTTTTGCTCTTAGTTTTGAGGCGATCCAGTATGCTACATGGCTCTCTAACCCCACGATCGGTATTTGGACAGTGCCGCTTTTTTACCTTGGCCTTTGGCTTTGGGTAGATAGATCCCGAAACAAGTTCGGGATGACATTCGGCCCCGTTTTGACTGCGTTAGGCTTAGGTGTATCTATACAGGCGGAAATTTTTTTGGCTTACCATATTGTGCCCCTAATCATTTGGCTGGTTTATTCAAAAAGAGTTGTTACTAAAAAACAGCTTGCGAGTTTCATTCTTGTGCTTGGACTGGTACTCTCCACAATGCTTCTGGTCGAGTTTAAGTTTGGTTTCAAGGGTTTGTCCGGTCTTCAGGCCTTGGCTATTAGCCACCAGCCCCTAGCCTACGCCAAATCACTCGGTGACTATTTGGTTTTGTATCTGAATCAGATTGGTCGGATTTTTGCTTTCAACAGCTATCCGGGTAACATCGGTTACGGCGGCGCATTCGTTATTGTTTTGACCCTACTGGGCCTGCGTCGGGAGCGGCAGAAATGGGGGCCATTTCTTGCCACTTGGCTTTTTTCTCATTTGACGGTTGTAACGGTTGGGGGGACTTCCACACCATTTTTGATGGTCGGCATTGGCCCGGCGGTGAGTATTTTGTTGGCTATTTGGATTTCACGGTGGTGGGGTAATAACAAACTTGTAGCAGCCAGCTTAGTAGCAGTCTTAGTATTTGGAAATTTATCAATGATTATGCGCGAGAACAAAAGAGGATCGACTCTTTTTGCTATCCAGCCGGATATGCTCCTTTCAAAACAACTGGCGGCAATTGACTACACTTACGAGAAAGCCGGCAAGGAACCTTTTAGTGTCAATACTTTAACCAGCCCTTTAGACATTAATATCGTCTGGAGTTATTTATATAAATGGTATGGGCAAGAAAAATATGGCTATATTCCCGAATATCATGGTCGTGATCAAATTGGCCAGCTCGACGCTCTTTCTGCCCGGTCACCAGATACCAGCAACTTTTTTCTAATTCTCGAGCCGATGGGTGGAATTCCGGTCCAACATTTAGAGCTAAAGCTTGGTGAAGAGAACGTTGGTACAAAAGTTGTTGATGAAGTTTATTGGGGGGAGTTGCGGGTTCAGGAAAGGACCAAAATATGAATGCGGCAGTTGAGTTACACAAAGGCGTTCCACCGAATTGGTATTTTCGCTCCCTGCGGGAAAATATTTTACAGCGTTATTGGCATGTAAGGCGTTTTATTGAAGTCAAAAAGGTTGTCGAACCGGCAGAGAAGATTTTGGACATTGGCAGCGCGGATGGTGTTTTTACCAATGTTGTCTCGCAAGCCACAAATGCCAAAAAAGCCGTTGGGATTGAGGTCTTAAAAACCTCAGTGGATTGGGCCAATCGCCACTGGGTCCGCAACAAAACTTTGAGTTTTAGAGTCGGTGATGGCCACGCTTTACCCTTTGCCGCTAACACTTTTGACGCCGTATTTGCTCTGGAGGTTCTCGAGCACGTTTTTGAGCCAGAGAAAATTTTGGCTGAGATTAGAAGAGTCTTAAAAAAAGGTGGTTATGCAGTGTTTTTAGTGCCGTCGGAAAGTTACTTGTTCAAAGTTGTCTGGTTTCTTTGGCACTATATGGGCCGAATGGTTTGGAAGGACACGCATATCCAGTCGTTTAGCAATAGCCTGTTGGCTAAGAAAGCCAAGGCAGCCGGGTTTAAAATTGAAGTGGACAAGAAATTTCATTTGGGCATGTTGCATTTGGTGAAGGTGAGGAAAAAATGAAAATCTCAGTTGTTATACCGAATTGGAATGGTAAAGAGCTTTTGGAGAAGAATCTGCCGGCGGTTCTGGCAGCTGCTGATAATCCTAAAAACAATATTTCAGAAGTTATTGTGGTGGATGATAAGTCTTCTGATGATTCACTGAAATTTTTGGAAACAGAGTTTGCCGGTAGAATAAAAATTGTCCGCCATACTCAAAACAGGGGTTTTGCGTCAACCGTTAATACCGGGGCAAGAACTGCCCGGGCCCCCCTGGTTTGTCAGATAAACACAGATGTCACGCCAAGCATAGATTTTTTAGTAGCCGTACTGCCGCATTTTGAAGACAGTAAAGTCTTTGCGGTTTCCCTCCACGAGAAAAGGTTCGGTCCTGCCAGGGGGAAATTCGAATTTGGTTTTGTCGGATTTGGGTCCGGGAAAGAAAAAGATCGGCCGGTCGACAGTTTTTGGGTCAATGGCGGCAGCGGTGTATTTAAAAGAAGTATTTGGATGAAGTTAAAAGGGATGGATGAGGCGCTTCTTTCACCTTTTTACTGGGAAGATATTGACTTGTCGTACAGAGCGGCTAAACGGGGTTACCGTCTGCTTTGGGAACCTAGGGCTAACGTCATTCACAAACACGAGTCAACAATGATGAAACTAAGTCAGAAAAGGGTGGCAAAAATCAGGGAGCGCAATCAGCTCATTTTTATTTGGAAAAATTTAACCAGCGCCAATATGTTTAAGAAACACATCAAGGGCTTGTTTCGCAGGCTTTTCAAAAACCCGGGGTATATTAGGATAGTATTGGCCGCCCTGGTAAAGCTTCCTAAAATACTTGCGGCCAGAAAAAAAGAAAAAAGAGAAAGCAAAGTCAGCGACGAGGCAATATTTGCAAGATTTCAATGAAGTATGAAGCTAATGTATATTGACGAATCTGGAGACACAATTCCGTTGCCCGAAAAAGGCAGAAAGTTTTTGGTGCTTTTGGGCTGTGTTGTTGATGAGGTTAACATCCGAACAATTGAGAAACGATTTAGACAAATAAAAGTTAGATTTTTTAAAAATCCAGACGTTGAAATAAAATCGAATTTTTTAAGGTACGCGAACCCGGATTTAGCGCAAAACTCACCTCTTAAGTTAGAATCTCGTGAAAAGTACGATGAGCTAGAAAATAAGATCACGGCTTTTCTTAAAAGTATTCCGGTAGTGCTTTTTTCAGTTGTGATTGACAAAGGAGCATATTGGCAAAAATATTCCTCACAAAATCCGTACGATATCGCTTATGCATTTCTTCTTGAGAGATTCCAAAAATACTTAGTACGAAGTGGGTCGTTGGGTATCTGTGTAATCGATCCGAGAGAGGGACAGGTTGAAAAACATTTTATTGGGGGGCAGCTTGAAGAGATCCATCGGAAAATGCGATGGGAAGAAACAGATCTTTGGTCAAGGTGCCCAAATATTGTCGAAAAACTGTTGTTTTCGCAGTCTGATAAAACAGTCGGAATACAGATTGCAGACCTTTTTTACTATCCGATATTCCATTTATTCGAATATGATAAAAAAACGGGCGAATACTGGCGGTTTGACGAGATAACCAATTTGAAGCTGTTTAGAAGTTCTAATAATAAGTTAGTTGGTTATGGCTTGCAGTTTTTTCCCGACAGAACGAAAAAAGACCTACGCTTTTTCAGTTAGGCCTTTTTTCGATGGGCGCGGTTTTCACCGCGACCAAATATATTCTAGCATAAGAACGAAACATGTCAATATCTAAACCTAAAGTTTCAATAATTATTGTCAATTACAATACAAAAAATTTGACACTTCGGTGTGTTGAATCGGTTGTTGAGTCAAGGCCTGGAATCCCGTATAAAATTATTGTTGTGGATAACGGCTCGACAGAAAAACTTGAGGAATCTTCAAGCTATAAACTCATGGAAAATAAAGAGAACATTGGTCTGTCAAAGACTGTAAATCAGGGAATTAAAGTTGCAAAGGGAGAGTACATTTTGCTTCTTAACTCTGATACACGAGTTCAAAAAAATACGATTGACAAATTGGTTGAATTTGGCCAATCACACATTGATGCCGGAGTAGTAGTTCCTCAGCTTTTAAATCCAGATGGCAGCACTCAAGCATCAGCTTATCTATTGCCGACGGTCTGGCTTGCTTTTTGCCCTAAAAAACTGGAGAAATTTGTTCCCAAGACAGACACGGTACCCGCTGCCGTGATGGCGGCCTACTTAATTACCCCAGCGGCTCTCAAAAAAGTGGGCGGATTAAATGAAAAATATTTTTTGTATTTTGAGGATTTGGATTACGCACGGGAAGTAAAGAAAGCGGGCTTAAAGATTTATTATTTGCCCACGGCCCAGGTTATTCACAAGCACGGTGCTTCTGGTGGCGTTACCCAGCAGCTAGTTGCCGCCGCCAAGCTCTACCACGGTTTCTTAGGCTACTACTTATTTACTTTCATTCTTTGGTCAGGACAGAAAATAAAGCGAATTCTTGGGACTTGACAAACGTACGCAGCGTACGTTAAGATAAATTATGCCGCAGCTACAAATCAATGCAACCCAAGCGCGAAAAAACCTCTTCGAGCTAATTGATCTGGTAGCCCTGAAAGGTATGGAAGTTGTAATTAGCAAGAAGGGGCTAGATGATAATGTGGTTTTGAAGAGCGCTAATGGCAGTGGCGACCTGGCGAAACGCTCTGTGGAAGAGGAATTGGAACTCGTCCGTTCTTCTTATGGATCTGTTAAAACAAGTGGATATAAGAAAAATGAAATGGAGTTAATGAAAAGAGCTTTCGTCAGAAACTACAAGAAAAAGCACAATTTATGAACTACTTCCTGGATGCCAATATCTTTGTTAGGCACATAGCTAAAGACCACAAGGTTTTGTCGCCAAAAGCGAAGATGATTTTTGAGAAAGTCGCGACCAAGGAGGTGAGAGTTTCGGTAACAACCTTAGTATTACATGAAGCAATTTACGTGTTAGAGCACATATACAAAGTGGGTAGAAAGAATATTGTTGAAAACATTGTAAAGCCGATTGCGTTGGAAGGCTTTAGAATATTGGACTTGGATAAAATGAGGGTTTTGGCGGCATTAGATGATTTTGTCAACACTAAGTTGGATTTTGCGGACTGTGTGTATAAGCAGGTAGCCTTGGAAAACAAACTGAAAATTCTTTCCTTTGACAGAGATTTCTCCAAATTGAAAGTCAAGCGATTAGAAACTGTCTGGATGTAAAATAAGTTGTGACTAAAGTTCTTAAAAAACTCCAAATTCCCAGAGAATATGTTTTTGTGGGAATAATTGCTGTTTTGGGTTTTTTGCTGCGGGTAGCATATCTTAACAAATTTCTTTTTTTCGGTTTTGAGCAGGGGAGAGATTTTTTTGCTCTGCAAGCCATGAGCAACGGTGACATTCGGCTGATGGGGCCTTTTTCCGACGTCCCCGGCGTAATGCACGGCGCAGCTTATTTCTATC
>Ga0155736_119_pt1 | contig 55342 bp, 55 predicted proteins | sample RifCSPlowO2_01_FD_107390 | JGI IMG/M metagenome (GOLD analysis project Ga0155736, IMG submission 107390) | Candidatus Woesebacteria bacterium RIFCSPLOWO2_01_FULL_44_14 | reverse complement strand
TAAATGGTGTCCCCCACATCAACAATGACATTGTTCGCAGCTTGCCCATTCCCGCTTCTTTTGTATTCGATGTATGGGTTGGGCACTGCTGACTCTTTGTCTTTCACTGAAAGATAAAGAGTTGTTTCCTGCCCATCATACTCCCTGTACCCTGCGCAACACTCAATATTATCCTCACATCTACACTCACCAGGTGTAATCGGATTCCCTGCTGCATCTGTTGGGACTGGCACATCACCGCAGTTCACACCAAGCTCGCAACAGCCACCAGATCTGCATTCTGGAGGAGGGGCAGGTGGAAATCCTGGGCATATTATAGTGCAATAACAGCCTTGAGGGTCACACTGATTACATACTTGATAGCATTCTTGCGCTAAAACATCTTTCGGCTTAAGAAAGCCTGGTTCGGAAATCCAGGTGAGAAAAATTGTGAAAGAAAATAAAATGACTAATGAACTTGTCAAGGTAGATCTAAAGTAAATAATCAAATTGTCCTTTCTCATTGAGTTATCTGTTTTGAACAAGGATTGGAATTTTATTTTGTTCAAACACGTGCTCCATCATAGCCTGGTAATTAGATAAAATATCTTGCCATTTTTGCATATCAATTTTTTTATCGAGTAAAGTAGTTTCTATGTTGAATAGAACCATGGAATTTAAATTTGTGGACAGCTCACGATTGCTAACATTTTGCTGAGTGATAAATTTTTCATTAATGCTAAAAGTAAACAGTAGAGAATGAGAGTTGTTCTCATTGTCGACTCGTATACTGGAAATTGACAACGGGGATAAAACTTGGGATGAGTTTTGCCCCGACGAAGGACCGTCCTCACTTGTTACGAAAACCACCAGCTTGTCGATACGAACTCCCTTTTGGAAAGGGAAAGAAATTCCAGACTTTCGGAATAACCCAACCTTATCTGCATATCCTAATAGTAATGGAGCGTTGTTAATCATTAAACTATAGTTCGGATGATTAGATATTACCACCAATTCGCCTGGTGGAAGAAAATAGCTATTGATCAAAGGGTTTTTTCTAAGGAGATAGGTGTTAAATTCGAGTTTACCGAGCCTTAGTAGAACTAATAATGTAATAACCAAAGAAAGTCCGACGATCAATGAAATTATTGTTACCGTGACTAGTTTAAGTTTTGCAAAACCACTAGTTTCGTTGGGCATACTGTAACTCTAGCTTAGAGTAAAAAAAGTGTAGAAGTCAATAATCTGTGGTGTCTAGTTGACTTTACGAAGACTATAAACCTGTCTTTCCCTGGTGTTTGGCCCTTCTTCGTTGAACGGCCAACAGCTGATCAGGTAGTAATGCCCTGCAGGATTTTGCATTGTCCTTCGCCCCGAATTCTTGATGTAAGTAGCCTCAAGGGTTAGAGGAATCCTGGTTGATTCCGCTACAATAAACTCTATTGGTTCTTCCCTACCAACGGTATTATAAGAAGTGTAAATTTTTATCTGTGAGGCGTTTTGCCTATTTTCTGTTTCTGGGACTAAGCGAATCCAGCCAAGACCATCGATCCACCTTTGACCGTGTATAAAGAGTGTTCTTGAGTCAGCCAAAAATTCTTCTCCAGTGAAATAATTTTTTAAACCTTGCCCTTCCTCCTCACGATATCCATAGACAAACCCAGCTAGAAATTCTGGGTTTGGGTTCCATTGTTGGGTTTCCTCGTCAAAAGTGACTGAAGAGAAGAAAAAATTAACATCGTGCCTTACTGGCGCTCCATCAAAATATCTAGCCCCTTCTGCTTCTGCGTAACCATATTGCCCAAAGTCAAATTCCGCACCTCTGGTACCATGTTCTATATTTAATTTCCTAAATTCTTCAGATTTTTGGAATTCTTGCCACTTCTTTTGTTTTTGAGACGCTAACTTCCAGTCAGAAGCTCTTTGTAAGGATTTGACGGATTCTTTTGGGGAAGCCAGAATAGAGCCAAGAGCAAATCCAAAGGTCTTTAAAGCAGTTCGTCTTGTGATTACGTCTTCGGACATGAATTGCCCCTAATTGTAATATTATATTAAAACTTGTTTGTCTACTTTAATTTTGGAGGAAACAATCGCTCATCTGCCTTGGAGAAAATGTTTCCGCACGACAAACAACAGGCTTACCATTAATTTGCAAACCTCTTACCTCCTCTGTATGAAATTCCATGTCACCCGTAATTGGTACAAGGGAGCTGTACCCCCAAATGGCTGTTCCCTGTTCACGTACGTGTTCTGGGACTATGGTCGCACCAAAATTTAGGTCTGGTTCCAAACTAACATCAACCTTGAATACAGCTTCGAATCCCCCAGGATCGTTCCACTTCCAAGTAATCAGGTCCCCGTTTTTTAGTGTTACTGGAGTTAGGTTATTTTCTCTTTCGTTGGCGTGTGAGTAAACGCTCCTGCTGTGATCTATGTTTCTTGATTCCTCAGAAGTTTCACTTTCGGCGGGAGAATTAATTAACGTGCTTGCTGTTTGGACAGCAGGCAAGCTACTGAGTAAAGCCGCGAAACCTACCCTTAAGAAATCCCTTCTAGTTATCTTTCCAAAGTTTGTTCTTTTTTCAGCCGTTCTTTCTGCTGTTGCCATATTTATAACCCTATAATATTACTTTCCTCAACTTTTGTCAAGTTTTGGGTCTTGACATTAGTTTAATTTAGTATAGCACATCGCGCAAGCACTCGTGTTTAAGAACTCCGTTCAAAACACACTTGGCAAATTTTGGTTAACCAAAAGCCCACCCACAGGCTGGCCAATCTTACTCATTGGGGAGATTGCGTTTGGCCGTGTGGTGGTGTGCGGAGGCAGGGTGTAGCCCAAAGTGGAGATTTAACTACAGAAATAGTATTCTATCAACAATGGCCGAAGTAGACCATCCACAATTCTCGGAGTATCGACAGAGTGTTAAAGAATACTACAATCGAATGAATCGACTAATTCTTGATAACATTGGCTATAGCTACCAGGCTGCAACACTTATTCATTACAAGGAAGATCCATACCGCGAGACCAATGAATTTGTGGCAAAAAAGATGGGAATTAAATCTGGAAGTTGCCTCCTCGACGCTGGTTGTGGTACCTGTGGACCTGCTATTGATATTGTTAATTTCACAGAAACAACGAGAATCAGTGCTGTAACGCTTTCACTGGAACAAGCAAAGATCGGTCATCGACTGGTTCAAGAAAAGGGTCTGAGTGACCACATCCAGGTATATGTGTGTGATTTTCACGAGTTACCTTTTCCTGACAATACCTTTGACGGTATTTATTTCCTTGAATCTTCGGGATATTCGTACTCACTGGAAAGATTGTATTCAGAAGTCTACAGGGTTCTGAGACCGGGTGGATTTGTGTACGATAAAGGTGTTTTTAAGCATAACAGAGAGCTCACAGAAATAGAGGCTGAGGCGTTAGCAATTTTTGACCGGATTTATGTGTTCAAAACACAGACAATGGAACATCACGTATCAGCGTTAATGCAACAGCGATTCAGAGTCGAGTTTGCTAATGATATGAGTCATGTCTTCAATCAGTCTCTAATCACAAAGGCTAAAATACAGCACGATGAAAACGGTCAGCCAATCATAGCTGACGGGAAGCCTTTACGCACCGAGTTTGGCAAATATCATGTCAATCGCTTGGGAAGACATGTCCCTGTTTATTTCGGAGATATCAAAGCTGTCAAATCACCCGTTGTATGATACCAGAATATTTGCAGGAAAGATTGGTTAGTTTCCCTCCCCATGCTCTTATTGGAAGCATTATACGTTCGAGCGATGGGTCTTTCTGGTACTGCTGCGGGTCTTGGACAGTTAATGGCGTGAAAGATGCATTACCCTGTATTCTTTCCTACATACCAGTTGATGAATCTATGGAACTGGCGGAACAAAAGTCATTAGAACTTAATGGCCAAAAATACTTAAAGGTTTTTGGGCAGTCGATCTCCTCTTATAGGATTACATACTTACCGATGGTTCAGGACCTTGTTGAAAAAGAGAACCTAGGAAAAGTTTCTTTTTTGTCCACAAAATATGTTCAAGAGATCAAAGATCCACATTCTTTTACCCCGGCATATCTTGACAAAATTCCCAAAGATGGTGAAGCTTTAAGAAATTTGTGTAAACTTATTGAGGTTAGTATTGATGACATTGGAATTATGAGAAGTTCTCTTATGTTTGGTCAGCCGGTAAAAAGACATGAACTTGATTTCGGGATATACGGGAGAGAAAAGAGCAGAAGGGCTTACGAAGTTCTTGAAAAAGCCCGCATATCTGGTGTTATCACCAATGCTTCCGATTACCATCATTTACCATTTCACTACGAAGGAGTTGTTTTTGACCCTCAATTTGGCGAAATGGATGGAGAAGTAAATCCTATTGATGGAGCAAGAATAGAGATAATACGAGAGATTTCTGATCTAAATGTGATTATAGATCGGAGGAAGTTTTTCTTGCAATAAATGACGAATCAGCTGATGTTATATCCAAACAATGAAATCGTCTTCAAAAGCTATTGTTATATACAGGAAAAAAATACTACTTATCCAAAGAGACAATATTCCTGGGTTAAAAGAGGCGGATAAGTGGTCGTTGCCGGGCGGGGGTTTGGAGCCAGGAGAAAATCATAAAGAGGCCCTAATTCGCGAACTCAAAGAAGAAATTGATATAGTACCTAAAAACATTACTTACCTTGGAAATTTGTCTGTTTTCTTTTTTATTAAGCATGCTTTTTTTACAGTCAGGCTCACCCCTAGCGAATTCAAAAGGGTAAAACTTGGGAATGAAGGACAAGAACTAGGCTGGTTTAGAACAAGAGATATTGACAAACTAGATTTGACATCCGGTCTAATGAAATATTTTAAACTTTATAGAAAACATCTAAAAGAGGTTATAGATGAAAGAGCTGCCACTGCTCCGCAACAACTGGGCCTCACAAAATAGGGATTTATAACCCTATAATATTCCTTTCAGGTTAGATTGTCAAGTTTTGGGCCTTGACAAATCGTTTTTTCATTATAACATACCACGCAAATTTTTTTCTGTGCTGGATGCTTACAGAAATGTTACGCCTTAAGCAGTAAATAGTTCAGCTTGTAACAGGGAACAAAATAAACTTTGGTGGCTAAAAAGTCGGTTTGGGTCTTGAAGTTTTTTGTCGCGATATAGGCTTTTGCGGGCTGGTATTTTTTGATAAACGTTTTTAAGTTGGAGGAAATTCTTGGGTTTCTAAAGGTTTGATATTTTACTTCCAATGGGAAGATCTCTCCCTGAATTTGGAGAATAAAGTCAATTTCCTGTTTGCGCTCGGTACGCCAGAAGTTGATTTTTTCAATGCCCGCTTTTTTTAACTCGGAAAAGACAGCATTTTCTGCCAAGGATCCTTTGTCGACCCTTTTTGATAGGTCAGTGAAATTATCTAGTGCCGCATTTCTTAATCCCGTATCATTGAAATAGACCTTGGGGGTTTTAGTTAATTCCTTTTTAGGATTGGTGAAGAAGGGTGTTAAAAGATTAATAACAAAAGTGTTTTGAAGGATAAAAAGATAATTCTTTGTTGTTGGTCTGGAAATGTCAACCGCATTGGATAGATTGACTTCAGAAACTAAACTTCCGATCTGGGCTGCTAAAATACCGGCCAATCGGTTGAAAGATAAAATATCTTCGATCGCGCCGATATCTTTAATATCTCGCCTGACATAAAGGGAATAAATTTCTTTTAGAAGCAGTTCTTTGGTTTCACTATCACTTTTCAAAGAGATTGCCGGAAAACCGCCGTAGAGAATGAATTCCTCAAAATTGGTTAGAGAGGATTTCTGGTCGCTGAAGTTTAAAAATTCTTTGTATTCAAGCGGGAGAACTTCAAACCGTAAAATCCTACCGGTTAAAGCGTCGCTAAATTTCTTTTTAATTTCCAGAGATGATGACCCTGAAACGATAAACTTTAGATTGGGTTTATAGTGGTCGTGAAGGTATTTTAAGAATGATGAGGGGTTAGTTAGGTGTTGAATCTCGTCGATGAAAATGAAAGTTCTTTTTTTGATGTTTACCCTATGGACGACTTTAAGTAGATTGATAAAATTGTCAAAATCTCTGATTTTTTCTAAGGCCTCAAAGTCAGCGATGTTCTCCAAGTCAAGATAAACAATTTGGGATTGTTCAACCTTCTTGTTGAGAAGATAATTCATAAGAAGAAACATGAGCGAAGTTTTGCCTGTTTGTCTCATTCCGTATAATAAAAGAATTTCCTCTGTTTTAAGGAAAGGAATTAGTTTTTGGAGAATGTTTCTCGGTTTCAGCCTTGCGGGAAATTTGTTAACTCTCACAATTTGAGTTTACATTTTCCCCAACTTTTGTCAAGTTTTGGGCCTTAGTCTTTGTATTTGAAAAAAAGCAAATACACCGTAATAAGGCTGGTAATAATTGCTAAGGCATAAACTACTGTTTCAGGGTTCATTTTTTCTTTCTTGTGACACGATAGATTGCCCAAAAACCGATTAAATTTGTACCAATTGCGGCGAAAGCAAATGCGAGCCATAGTTGTTCTGTTGTTATCATGGTTTGTTTCCTCCCTTGGCCCCGGCAGAAAACCAAGCTACTGCGAGGTTCGTAAAAAACTCAGAATAGACCTTTGTTTCCCCGGCAGTCATTAATTCATTCTACCACACTTGGCAAATTTTGGGTTAAGGTTTTGGCGACTTGTTTATGGTGGAGGCGGCGGGCAAAGCGGTGGGCTTCATCGCGCAGACGAACTACTAAATTTCGCGCAGGTCCGGCAGGCAGTCGGGTAGAAACAAACTTGCCATTTTGGAAGGAAACGAGTGTTTCAAATTTTTTGGCTAACCCGACGACCGGTAAATCATAGCCAAATACTTCCAGGGCAGCTGACAACTGGCCCTTTCCACCATCAACAATTATCAAATCTGGCTTCCCCCAGTCTTCAAATCTCTTTTTTCTTCTTTCTAGCACCTCTTTCAAGGCTCCATAGTCATCTCCCCGCCTGGCCTTTTTGATCTTAAAGTGCCGATACCGGTTTTTGTCCGGCTCACCATCCACGAAAGTGACCATTGAGGCGGTAGGATTGGTCCCAGCCAGATGAGCTACATCATAGCACTCTATCCGCCCTACGTACAAGGACGGACCTTGTACGTAGCGGGCCAGATTCTGCGCCTCTTGCTGGCGTAAATCCTCCGCTAGATTGGGATTATTAAGGTACCTCTCTACCACAGTGGTTGGAGTCGTCACATAATCAAGGATTTGCATCTTAGTTAATACTTTTTGCGCTTCCTCAAAGTTGTTTTTTTTCGAATATTTCTGCATCTCTTTTCCCAAATCATTACGGACAAATTTCAAGTCCCCGCTCAGAAGCTTTTTAATGTTTTTGATATTTTGCAAATATTTTTGCTTTTGTACAGAGTTTTTAATCGTATTTGGACACGGGCTACATAAACCCATTTGGTTATAAAGACAAGCCTTTCTGCCAACTTTGTGCTGACTAAAAGGATAAATCCGCCGTATTAGTTTTAAAACCTTGCGGACAGTTTGAGCATTAGTATAGGGGCCAAAAGTGCCGCTTTTCCGCGCCATTGTCACCCGGGGGAATTCGTCCTGCGTGATCACAATATAAATTGGAGATTTGTCGTCTTTTAACTGAACGTTGTAAAAAGGCTGGTGTTTTCTGACCAACTGGGCTTCAAGCAATATGGCTTCAAAATCAGAAAGTGTTTTCACCCAAGAAATACTCTTAGCCTGGCTAACCATCTTCTTGGTTTTTCCAAACACGCTTTTTAGGAAGTAAGAAGCAACTCTATTTTTTAGGTTTCTAGCTTTACCGATATAGAGTGTTTTGCCGCCGTGGTCTAAAAAACGATACACTCCCGGTGTGTCCGGCAGGTTAACTGTTATTCTCATGAATTTTCACTCTCCAATAAATAAAGCCGATAGTTAGGCCAATAATTAAAAAGATGGTGGCTAAACTCATTAGTATAACCCAATTTTTGGAAGACGGAGCCGTTAGCGAATTGCCCCCGACGACAACTTTGATATTTTGCGGAGTGTTAACGCCCAAAATGCTAAACGGAATTGAAACTTGGTACTCCTGTTTTCCGTAAACGGGCAAAATGGCGATGGTTTTTTCAGTTTCTATTTTAGTGTCGAAAAGAATTAAGACGTTTAAGTCATAAAGGGCCACCGGCCCGTCGTTTTTAACAATTATTTTTGCGGAAGTTGCCATGAAAGGCAGCGCCTTTTGGACTTCAATCTCAATTTTGGGTATGCTTTTGCGCTGGCTTGGCAAGCTGCCAAAGGCGACATAGACATCTTTCTGGGGATTGGCACCCAGTTTATATGATCCCGGGGGGAAAGGCTTGTCAGGGTTTATCCCGTGCATGACAAAGGCAAAGTGTCTTAAATCAAGCTTGGTAAAAAAGTCAACCCCACCGGTGGTTGACCCCCAAGTGGGGTCGATGGGCACCCAGACACCTCTAACGTCATCCCAATACTCAGGCCAGGCGTGTAAAACATCGGCAACCAGGGAAAGCGGTTGAAGCTGCCTATTTTCGGTATAAGCATAGCCATTTACTTCACGGGCCGGAATACCCGCGGCCCGGGCCAGGGCTACAAAAAGATCCGTAAACTCCATGCAGATCGCGCTCCCCGGGTTTGCAAGAGCGTCAATGGCCCCCAGGCGGTTGATGTTGGGCCTCACTCGGTCATAGTCGTATATCAGAGTAGCTACCACATAATCATATATTTGTTTTGGGGTAATAAGTTGCTTTGCCAGATTGATGATTCTTGGATCGGTAGTTTGCCAAACGTCGGTGGCAAGTAGATTTTGTTGCAAAGAAACTGAATTTGGCTTGGGAAATTGCCTTTCTGTAGCAAAGATTTGCACTGCCCCGGTTGCGCGAACGTCTAACCTCTGTCTGGAGGTGAGCTTATACGTTGCAATCCAGTTCCCATCTTGGTCAACTTGGACTACTTCGGGTGCGGGGTCAAGTGTTTTATAATTTACTTTTTGAAACGCGGTATCAGGAGGAATGGCGATACCAACAACAGCCGTTTTGGTCAGGGGATTTTCAAGGTGGTAAACGAGGTTAAATTCAAAAACCTGGAAACGGCCGAAGGCGGCGGTCACGCCGTGCGCGCTGGCACTGTCTTTGTCAAAAACATACCTGTATTTATTGTCTTTCTCACTTGAAGTTATCGGTTGGGGAGAAATAAAAGCGGCTTGGCCGAAAGACTTGGGAACCTGTAAAATAAGAGTGTAGGAATCAAAGGAGTCTTGTGCACCCAGCTTTGGGACCGCTGTTTCCCAAACCTCACCAGTCTTGACCGCAAGAGACCGCTCTGTAAAACTGATAGTGAAGTTGCGTTGTTTGCCTTTTCCGACAACATCTCTTTCAAACTCGACTCTGATGACTGTTTTTTCTCCATCTTTTTCGATTGTAACGGGTAGCACTTGGCCTGCCTCCACTGCCTTCACGCTTGTGGGTTCTAAGCCCTCAACCTGCATGGCGTAGCTTGTGGCATAAAGGTTTGAAAAGACGTTAGTTAAAGTAATGTTGTTGGTGACTGTTGTCACCCCGTCTTCTCCGACGTCATAAACTACCTCCGCTTTGGTTAAAAATTCACTTTCTGCAGAAACATTTGCAGGGAAAAGAAAAAATAAACTTAAAATAAGCAAGAAAATTTTTTTCATTTTGACAAAAATTGGCCCGTGTAGGAATTTTTTTGTTTTCTGACGTGGTCAGGAGTTCCTTGGGCAATGACTTCTCCACCTTTTTCCCCACCCTCCGGCCCCAAATCAATGATCCAATCGGCGTTTTTGATGATATCGAGATTGTGTTCGATGACAATCACCGTGTTTCCTTTGCTGACTAATAATTTTAATACACGCAGAAGCTTCTCCAAATCAGCAAAATGGAGTCCGGTTGTTGGCTCGTCTAAAATATACATCACGTGGCCGGAGTGCTTTTTGCCCAATTCCGCGGCCAGTTTGACTCTTTGGGCTTCACCGCCCGACAAGGTCGGTGCTGATTGACCAAGCTCCATATAGTCAAGGCCAACGGCTTGAAGAGTTTCAAGTTTGCGAACTATGGCAGGATGCGCATGGAAAAATTCCTCGGCTTCAGCAACCGTCAGACTTAAAACATCGGAGATATTTTTGCCTTTATACTCCACTTCCAAAGTTTGTTTATTGTACCGGGTGCCCTTACAGACCTCACAAACGACCCAAATGTCAGCCATAAACTGCATCTCGATTTTGACTTGGCCTTGGCCTTCACAAGCTTCACAGCGCCCACCCTTGACGTTGAAGGAAAACCTGCCTGGCTTGTAGCCCGCGGCTCGTGCATCTCGGGTACTGGCAAAAGCTTGTCTTATCAAGTCAAAAGTTTTGGTATAAGTTGCGGGATTGCTTCTTGGAGTTCGGCCAATTGGAGATTGGTCGATTAAACTGACTTTATTGACGTTTTGCTGCCCTTCAATTTTTTTGTATTCCCCGGGTTGACTGCGGTAAGCCGGATTCATTTCGTGATTTAGGCCGTGGTAAAGGGTTTCTACAATGAGCGTTGACTTGCCAGATCCGGATACTCCGGTAACTGCCACAAACTTCCCCAAAGGAATTTCTAAATCGATGTTTTTGAGATTATATTGGGCCGCGCCCAATAATCTTAAGCTTTTACTACTTTTACTACTTGTAATACCTGTAATACTTATTTTCCTTTTCCCACTCAAATACTGTCCCGTAATTGAGTTTGAGTTTTTAGCTACTTGTTCAGAACTTCCGCTGGCGATAATTGCTCCGCCTTGCTTGCCGGCCCCCGGTCCAAAATCAACCAAGTAGTCTGAGGAGTTCATCATCTCCGCGTCGTGCTCAACGACGATGACCGTATTGCCTAAATCTCTTAAGTTTTTTAACGTCGCAATTAGCCTGGCATTGTCCCGTGGGTGGAGTCCAATCGTTGGTTCATCCAAAACATACAAAACTCCCGTTAACCCCGTGCCAATTTGACTGGCAAGCCTGATTCTTTGAGCTTCACCCCCGGCCAGAGTTCCCGCGGCTCTCCCGAGAGTCAGGTAGTCAAGCCCTACCGAAATCAAAAAATTTAACCTGGTAACAATTTCTTTAACGATCAGCCTGGCGACGGGCCCGTCGGGCAAGCTTTCTACCCACTCTTGAGCATCCTTGATAGACAGGTCAGTTATCTGGCTAATACTCATTCCTTCAATGGTTATGGCCAAGGCTTCTTTCTTGAGTCGCCGGCCCTCGCAGGCCTCGCAAATTACTTCCCGCATGAATTTCTCATAGGCGGCTCTGGCGTAGTCTGACTGCGTTGTCCTGTGCCTTCTTTCGATTTGATTGGCGATGCCCTCAAAGCGTGATCTGCCGTTTCCCCAAAGAAGCATCTTTTTTTGCTGAGCGGTTAAATTTTTAATGGGAGTTTTAATATTGATATCGTTTTCCCAGGCAAATCGGGCAATAATTCTTGAAAACCAAGTGTTTTGATCAAAAGCATTGGCATAAGGCAGGATTCCACCTTCAGTGATGGAAAGCTCTTGGGCAAAAATGCGCTCCGGGTCAACTTTAAGAATTCTGCCGATACCGGTACAGCTTGGGCAAGCTCCGTGCGGCGAGTTAAAAGAAAAGGTCCGAGGTTCGATTTCGGCAATTTGAATGTTGTCGACCGGGCAGGCAAAACGCTCACTAAAAAGGTGATCGGTAAAGCTTTTCGGAATCTCCGGAATCCCAAATCCAATATCTTTGACTTCACTCATAATAACAAGCCCCTCAGACAGTTTGAGTGCTTCCTCAACACTTTGGGTAATTCTTCCGGATAGGTTATCCAAAGACGAAACGCTTATTCTGTCCACTTCAACCTCAATCGTGTGTTTATTTGTCTTGATAAGAATAATTTCCTCATCAAGTTTGTGCATGACGTTATCAATTCTGACTCTTTTGTAGCCCTTGGCTCTCAAGTTTTCCAAAAGGCCCGAGTATTCGCCTTTTCTGCCCTCCACCAGTGGGGAGAAAAATAAAAGCTTGACGAGTTTTTTGTCTTTGGCAGAGTTTTTAATAAAATCAATAACCCCGCCGACAATTTGGTCAAGCGACTGATTCGCTATTTCCCTGCCACAAATTGGACAATGTGGATGACCAATGCGGGCAAAAAGCAATCGTAGATAGTCGTATACTTCCGTTATGGTTCCCACAGTACTTCTGGGATTGGCAGAAGTGGTTTTTTGATCAATTGAAATAGCCGGAGACAGGCCCTCGATTAAATCCACGTCCGGCTTGGCCATCACTCCCAAAAACTGTCTTGCATATGAACTCAAGGACTCCACATACCGTCTTTGGCCCTCTGCATAAATAGTGTCGAAAGCAAGGGAACTTTTGCCACTGCCCGAAACGCCCGTAAAAACAACCAATTTATTTTTGGGAAACTCCAAATCAATGTTTTTCAGGTTGTGTTCTCTGGCCCCTCTGATTTTGATAGTTTCCTGCATGCAAAACGACCACCGATTATCCGTGGCAATATGCATTATATCATGAAGTTTCTAGCTCTTTAATTTTGTCTCTAATCTCGGCTGCGAGTTCGAAGTTAAGGTCTGAAGCAGCGAGGCGCATTTCGCGATTCAAATCACGCACCAGGCGGCGTTTATCCATGGGGGTTAAAGAATCGGTTTCAGGAAGCCGGCTAAAGACGGTTGTCTGGAGAATTTCTTCACGCTTAATTAATTTTTCTCTGATTGGTTTTTTAATTGGTTTTGGTGTTACCCCAAGCTTTTTGTTCATAGCTAGTTGAAATTTTCTCCGCCTTTTAACCTCAGACAAGGCTCTCTTCATACTGCCTGTGACTCGGTCAGCGTACAAAATAACTCTACCTTCAACGTGTCTGGCGGCTCGGCCCATGGTTTGAATCAGAGTCACGTCGCTTCGCAAAAATCCTTCTTTGTCTGCATCCAAAATGGCGACGAGCGAGACCTCGGGCAGGTCAAGGCCTTCCCGCAAAAGATTTATGCCCACCAAGCAGTCATATTTTCCACTGCGCAAGTCGTCCAAGATATCTCCCCTATCAAGCGTTTTGACGCCACTATGCAGATAGTGGACCTTTAAGTCCTGCTGGGCTAAATAGTCAGCCAGGTCTTCGGCCGTTGCCTTGGTTAAAGTTGTTACCAGGCTTCTTTGTTTGACTCCGCCAGCCGGCGGATTAGCTCTTTTTTTAATTTCCTTTATAACATCAGATACCTGATTTTTAACGGGCCTAATTTCGACTTCGGGATCCGGAATGCCTGTGGGCCGTAAAAGCTGCTCAACCGGCTTGCCGCTCATGGATAGCTCCCACTGGGCCGGAGTGGCCGAAGTGGCAATAAACCCCGGGATCCTTCGCATGAACTCATCAAATTTGAGTGGGCGGTTATCTAAAGCCGCCGGTAATCTAAAACCGTACTCGATGAGCGTCTTTTTCCTGGATAAATCCCCGGCATACATGCCGCGTATTTGGGGAAAAGTAATATGGCTTTCATCCGCGAAAACCAGCCAACCCCCAGGTCCTGAGCCTGTCGAAGGATCGCGGCCCGCAGCGTGCGTAAAATAATCCAGTAAGCTATATGGAGCCTCACCTGGCGCTCTTCCGTCAAAATACCTGGAATAATTTTCGATGCCCTTGACATAGCCCGCCTCGCGAATCATTTCCAAGTCATACTCTACTCTTTGAGATAACCTCTGGGCTTCAAGAAGCTTACCTTGCTTGGTAAGTTCATGGGTTTGTTTTTGGGCATCGGCTTTAATTTGTTTAAAGATCGCCTCAATGTTGGTCGTGTCGGCAACGTAGTGCTTGGAGGGGAAAATGGTGACTGGTGATTGGTGTTTGGTGATAACTGACCCGGAAACAGGATTAATTGATGAAATGGCAGCAATTTTGTCACCCGAGATCTCAATGCGAACGCCCTCGTCTTGGTAGGCCAGAAATACGTCAACACTGTCGCCGCGGACGCGGAAAGTGCCCCTATGGAAACCAAAATCCCCACGGTCGTATTGCAGGTCGAGCAAGTGATTGATGATCTCATCTCTGCCGATTTTTAATCCTGAGCGAAGTCGAAGGACAAATTTCTCGTACTCGACGGGTGAGCCGATGTTGTAAATACAGGAAACGCTGGACACCACAATGGTATCTGGCCTGGTTAAAATATTGGCTGTGGCGGCCAGGCGCAATTTATCTATTAACTCGTTAATGCCCGCGTCTTTTTCGATATAAGTATCGGTGCTCGGGATATAAGCTTCGGGCTGATAATAATCATAGTAAGAAACAAAGTAGGAAACGGCATTGGTTGGGAAAAAATCTCTGAATTCCTGATACAACTGCGCCGCTAAGGTTTTATTGTGGGAAATAATCAAGGCTGGCTGCTGCAGGCGCTCAATTACGTTCGCAACACTGAATGTTTTTCCGCTTCCCGTGACTCCCAAGAGAGTCTGATACTTTTTGCCCTTTTCCACACCGGCAACAAGCGCATCAATCGCTTTCTGCTGATCCGGAGTGGCTTTAAAATTAGCTTTCAGCCGAAATTTACCCATAGCCTTTTAATTTTATCACAATTACTGAAGCTATTTTTGGTGAGCTAACTTACTATTGGTCTAGAGCATCAAGACCACCATTTTGGAACTCTTCCATAGCAACATGCAATGCCCTGTTAAATTGGCCTGTAGTTGCTTTTTTAATAACTTTTTCAAGAGCTCTATCTACTAGAATGTCCAAACAATCTATCTCCCCATCTACGCACTGCCACGCTTCAATCATCGCCTCTACAGTGGCTTGACCGGTAATTCTCCCCTTACTATCATATTCAGTCAATTTGTTGCGCATATCCAAAACCTCTTCAATATCGTCCTCGGGAACACCTGCAATCAAAAACTTTCTCACCGTAGTGTGCTTCACACCAGCACTTTCAGCATAGGCTTTAATTTCATTTGGAGCAATCTTTATCCTCTCGTCCATAACTCAGCAATTATATATCTCAATACAATTAAAAATCAATAGGGCTAAATTTTTATAGCAACATGGGGAGCTTTTCCAGGCGGCGGTTAATGGGGTCGAGGATAAGACCCATGTTTTCTAAAGTTGTTGCGCCAATTAAGTAAACGTCTTCATCCCCAAAAACAACCGGTGCAGTGCGGGCCCGGTCTTTCCAAATGAATCTTGCCTCTCCAACTTCTTTCTCTATTTCTTGTCCATTGGCCAGAACGAATTTTTGTTTACTGTCGGGTTTGATCCCCAGCTTTCCAAGAACGCTGGCAGGTAAGACCGAGAAAATCGCACCCGAATCCACTAACATCCGCCTTTGAACCGGTCGTTTGCCGTTGGTTGGATTGGTGACTTTCATATTTAGATAAGTGAGAGCCATGCTTCATTATAACATGACATAGAAAGATGTGGTTGACTAATTCGGTTTATTTTTGATAGAAATTAATACGAAGATGCCACCGGTTTTATATACCCGTCAAAAGCAAGTTCTAGAATATATTCGTCAGTACCTTGAACTCAATGGCTACGGACCAACTCTACGAGAGATTGCTGAATCGATGGGACTTTCGTCTTTAGCCACTGTTCATGAGCATTTGTCAGTTCTAGAAGAAAAAAATCTCATCAAGCGCACCGGAGGCCGAAGACGTGCGATTGAAATCGTTAACCACAACATTAATTTTGACGGCAACAATGCGGTTAATGTTCCGGTTTTGGGCTACATTGCCGCCGGAGCGCCACTGGAACCCCTGAATGACCCCAATGCGACTATCCAGGTTCCGCCAACCTTTGTTTCCGGAGAAAAAGGGGTTTATGTCCTGCAAGTCAGGGGTGAATCTATGATTGAGGAACAAATTAGAGACGGCGACTATGTCATCGTCGAGCATGCGGAGAACGCTAAAAACGGTGAAATAGTTGTTGCCCTTCTTGATAACGGCATGGCCACTCTAAAACGCTTTTTTAAAGAAGCTACACGCATACGGCTTGAACCCGCCAATGCTAAAATGACCCCGATTTTTGTCAAAAACGTCTCCATTCAAGGCAAAGTCGTCGGCCTCATCCGTCGCTACGTAAATTAGGATATGCCCAAAGAAGTAAAGGACTTAAAGGCCAAGACACATAAATTTTACAAAAGTCTGGGGTCTTTATGGTGCGGTGCAGTAGAAGACAATGTTGTTTTTAATAATCACGGGTGGGTCCATCTATCATATACACGAAGTGGACATAAAAGAAACGTCAAAGACTTAAAACTAAGATTTCATCTTTTTAAACACACTCCTGAAGTTATTAAAAGTTCGAAAGTTATTATCAAGGAAACAAGTGGGGCAATTATTTCACGAAGAGGCGTTAGTAGAACAGCAAAATACTTTGAGATTGCTCATGTCTGCGACAAAGGAAAACAACATGTCACGGTCGTATTAAGAAGAATAGAAAGTGGAAAATTACATTATTATAGCCTTAGACGAACCAACAATAAAGTCAAAAAAGCCCTCGCGAGGGCGGGGCTTGTTTGATGTGCTTGCTTTTCCTGCGTAGAATTCTTAGCCGGTTATGGGAATTACCCTACAAGCACAATTACAGTCTATCATAGGGCACTTCAACTGTCAATGCCCCGTAGACTAAACAAGTTTAACCGTCCCAGGCAGTTTAGTTAGAACACCCTAACGGCTTCTTTTTGGCCAGACCTTAAGGCGTTTTTAATCCGTCTTTCCAACTCTGCGTTTGCTTGAATAGGATCTCTTGCGTGCTCGACAGCAAATCCCAAAAAATGATCAACAACCTCATTGGGATCAACTTCTCCAACAAGTTCTAAAATATGTTTTGGAAGTTGATCTTGTAAGTCCAGATATTCACTTTCTAGTTTTTCTCTATCAATCTTAGCCATATTTAAGAGGAATATTAGCAGTTGTTTCTCATCATTTCAATCAGAATGGCGAGTTGGGGAGGGCTTCAAGTGGTGGTAAACGTAGAAGATGGCTGCTGCAACAAAAAGACCGATGACTACAAACTGGAATTTTCTGAAGTAGGGCTCAATGGCTAGCCAGTTTTGACCGAGCTTTAGCCCTAACCAGGCCAACACCCCCGACCACAAAAACGAACCGATCAAAGTAAGAACTGCAAACTTACCCAAATTCATTTTAGCTATTCCCGCTGGTAAACTAATAAAAGTACGAACTATTGGCAGCAGCCTTGAAATAAAAGCAACTGCCTGGCCATAATTTTCGAACCACTTTTTCGAGAGATCAAATTCTTTTTCGCGCAGAAGAAACCACTTCCCCCACTTCTTTATGGCAAACCGTACCCATTCCTCTCCTTTGGCCGCGCCTAGCCAATAAGCAAGTAAACTCCCGACCAAGTTACCGAAAGCACCAACAGCAACGGCCGGCCAAAAGCCGATGATGCCCCGACCGGCCATAAAGCCGGCAAAAGGCATGGTAATTTCACTCGGAATTGGAATGAGGGCGGACTCTGCAGTCATGAGAATAAATACAGCTACTAAACCATATCCTTCAATGAAGTTAGTTAGGTTAGTCACTAAAAAGTGAGTAATAGTCTCGATCATCCCATTGACTGTAGCAAATTTCGGCCGGTCATGGAAGTAGGAGTCTCAATATCCAGTAAATTCAAAATTGTTGGCGCTACATCAGCCAGAATTCCGGCCGGCAGTGTTTGGGCTTTGCCGGTAAAATTGTTTGAAACAATAATAAAAGGCACTGGATTGGTACTGTGCTCGGTGTCCACCCGCCCGGTTTGGCTTTTAATAAGCTCTTCCGCGTTTCCATGATCAGCCGTGATAATGAATGTGCCTCCGTAGGCAAGAGTAAAATTAACAATTTTGCCCACACATTCGTCCACCACTTCACAGGCTGTGGCCGTGGGGCCAATACTTCCTGTATGGCCAACCATGTCCGGGTTGGCGTAATTAATGAGTGCAAAAGCATAATCACCCGTTGCCATTTTTTTCGTAAGATTATCGGTTATTTGGTAAGCAGACATTTGGGGCCAAACATCATAAGTTGGCACCTGGGGCGAGGGAATTATTACTCTTTCTTCTCCATTAAAAGCCTCCTCCCGCAAACCGTTGAAGTAAAAAGTAACAAATCTTTCTTTTTCACTCTCCGCAACCCGCAGCTGCCTTATGGCGGCATCACTTATCATTCTGCCCAAAGGCAAGTCGACTAACTCGGGATTAACTGCAACCTTTGCTCCGGCTGCCACCAATGAGTCGCTGTACCTTGTCATGGTCACAAAATACAAGTTTGACAAAAATTTGTTTCTGACAAAAATCTCTTTTGACTTGCCCAAGCGCTGAGCGATATGCGTTTTTTCATACTGTTCCTGATACGGATCAAATTCTAAAGCCAGACTGCCTTCAACAAAATCACGCACTAAAAAAGCGGCCGTTAATTGTCTGGGTCTGTCAATTCTGAAGTTATAAAAAACTACGGCGTCATTGTCGCTAATTAACGAAATTGGCATTCCATGCTCGTCGGTTACGATTGCCGGATCGATAAACTCATCGGTTTTGGCTTCAGCGTAAGAGGCTTCAATTACTTCTTCGGGGCTTTTAACCAAGTTCCCCTGCCCTTCCACTAAAGCGGCGTAGGCTTTGGAGGTTCTGTCCCACCTTCTGTCTCGGTCCATACCCCAATACCTACCCATAATCGAGGCGATTTTACCAATCCCCTCTTTTCGAAGAACTTTTTTAAGCTCACTGATGTAAGTTGTGGCAGAAGTGGGTGGGGAATCCCTGCCATCGGTGAAAAGATGCAGATATACTCTGTTAAAGTCATTTTTGGCCGCAATTTGAATCAAAGCATAAATGTGCTCAATGTTTGAATGCACGCCTCCGGCTCCAATAAGGCCCATTAAGTGAAGATTTGAGTTGTTTTGCTTTGCGTGCTCGATGGCTCCCAGAAGTACCGAGTTGGTAAAAAAACTTCCATCGGCAATGGCCATATTAATCCTTGCCAAGTCCTGATAGATTATTCTGCCCGCGCCAAGATTGATGTGCCCCGTTTCGGTGTTTCCCGCTTCACTTTTGGGCAAGCCCACCGCTTCCCCCGCTGCCTCAAGTTGGGTGTGAGGGTAAGAGGCCCAAAGGCGATCCATGTTGACTGTGTTGGCCTTGTAAATTGCGTTACCTGGATTTGGTGCGGCTATCCCCCAACCGTCAAGCACGGCCAGGATTACAAATTTGGTTTTCATTTGCGCTGTGTAAGCTCGATTTCTATGGAAGACAATCGATTATACTTGGCAACTCTTTCCCCACGACATGGGGCTCCGAATTTAACATAATCAGCTCCGACACCCACGGCAAAATCAGCAATAAACCAGTCGTTGGTTTCTCCGGAGCGGTGCGAGACGACAATTTTCCACCCGGCGTCTTTGGCTTTTTTGACCACGTCGATTGTCTCCGTTACAGTTCCTATTTGATTGGGTTTAACCAAAATGCCGTTACAGGCACTGTCTGCAATTGCCTTATCTACTCTTTTGGGATTTGTGGCCAAAAGATCATCTCCCACTACAATTGTTTGACTTCCCAGGACTCCAACCAGTTTTTGCCAACCCGTCCACGCGTCCTGGTCCAGGGGATCTTCCAAAACGGCCATATGATAAGTGTTGTTTAAGTCTTTATAGAATTCAATGAAAGCGTCTTCGCTCATTGGACCAGATTTGTCTCTAATGGTATATTCGCCGTCCCTGAAAAAAGTCGAAGCTGCCACATCAAGGCCCAAAAAGACGTCTCTACCGATTGAGTAAGGTGTTTGTTTAATAGAGTCGACTAAAATCTCAAGGGCGTCAGCGTTGGTAAAAAGGTTTGGGGCATAACCGCCTTCGTCACCAACGGAGTGAATGGCGCCCCTTCTGGCTAAGTTTTGGCCTATTACATGGTAAATCTCGACTCCTGCGCGCAACCCTTCCGAGTAGCCTTTGGCGGTCGTCGGCGTGACAAAAAACTCTTGAAAATCCAAGTTTCCAGCTCCGTGAAGCCCGCCATTTAACATGTTAAAAAGGGGAGTCGGAATACGCCAGGTGCTGACGATTAAACCTCTTTTTTGAGCCAGAGCCTGTATCCAAGCGTAAAGCTGGACACCGGCTGTCAGAGCCCCGGCTTTGGCTGTTACAACCGAAACTGCCAAAATGCTGTTTGCGCCTAACTTCTTTTTGTTTTCACTCGAGTCGAGGCTGAGAAGTTTCTGGTCAATTGCAACTTGGTCAGAAGGGTCCATTCCAACCAAAGCGGGCCCTAATATTTGGTTTACGTTATTTACTGCGTTTAACACGCCTTTGCCTTGATAGCGCGCTTCTTCTCCATCCCGAAGCTCCAGGGCTTCATAGCTCCCGGTTGAGGCTCCAGATGGCACAGAAGCGACGGCAACGTGGCCGGAATCAAGCTGACATGCAGCTTCCACTGTAGGTGTTCCCCGTGAATCCAAAATTTCTCTGGCCCAAATTTTAGCGATTTTTGACATAGTTTATTTCCGCCCGGTGAATTACTTCGCGGATGCGCTCAATTGCGTCGGGATTAACCGAAACGCTGGTAATGCCATACCTTATTAGCCTTTCAACCAAATCCTCATACACCGAAGGGGCTTGACCGCAAATACTGGCGGTAATGCCGTACTTATGGCAAGTTCGTATAACCCGTCTTAATGCCCAGTAAACAACGGGTGAGCGCTCGTTAAAAGCGTCCGCCACTTCAGCGTTATCCCTGTCCGTTCCCAAAAGAAGCATGGTTAAGTCATTGCTGCCAACGGAAACCCCATCGATACCTACTTCAATAAAATCCTTGAGGGCAATAACATTAACCGGCAACTCTACCATCATCCAGAACTTAAAGGTCGTGCTTTTGAAAAAATCTTCTCCGGCTACAATTCTTCGAATATCGGCAAGTTCCTGAGGTGAACGAACGAAGGGAATCATCAAGTGTAAGTTGTCGTAACTCTCCCGAACTTTCTTAATTGCAGCCAGTTCCAGATTAAAAACGTCGGGGTTTGCTTTGTAGCGGTAAGCACCCCGAAAGCCAAGCATGGGATTTGGTTCCTGGGGTTCCCAAGCCTTCCCTCCGGGTAGTGATCGATACTCATTGGTTTTGAAATCCGTTGCTCTATAAACCACCGGTCTACCATCAAAAGCCCGGGTAAATTTCTCCAAGTTTGAAGCCAGGCTGTCAATATACTTTAACTGTTTTTTTTGTTTGATTGCTTCTTTGGGATGCATGCCAATATTGGCAATCATGAACTCAGCGCGCAGCAAACCCACTCCGTCAACGTGTTTTTTAGCAATCTTTGCTGCCAACTCCGGCTCAGCCAGGTTCACATATAAATTTGTCGCCGTTTTTAGCTTTTTTGTTACCTGTGCTACTTGTGATACTTTCTTTACTTTTTCTACTTTAATCTTGCTCCCCAAGTACACCTGCCCGCGGCTAGCGTCAACCGTCACTACCCAACCTTCTTTAAGTTTGGTCGTTGCCTCTTTGGCTCCTACTATAGCGGGGATTCCAAGTTCTCGGGACACAATGGCCGCGTGACTGGTCATACCACCTTTATTAGTCACAATCGCACTTGCCTTTTTCATCGCCGGGACATAGTCGGGGCTGGTCATTTCAGCAACCAAAACGTCCCCGTTTTCCACTTTCCCAATTTCTTTAGGGGACTTTGTAATCTTGACGTGGCCTGAAGCCACCCCGGGACTTGCCGGTATCCCGGTTAAAATCGGCGCGCTTGCCGCCTCTACGTCCTCTCCCTTAATACTTAATACTTTATACTTAATACTGGTCGTGGTTACTGGTCTTGTTTGGACGATATATAAATTTTTACCCTCTTTAGCCCACTCTATGTCCTGAGGGAAATAATAATGCTGCTGAAGTCTTTCACCTATTTTTGCCAATTTAACAATTTCCTCGTCAGAAAGCTTTCTTTTTGAAGCTAATTTCTTAGGTACTGCCGTTTCCTTAATTTCAAACCCAGCTCGGACAAGTTGAATTGCTTGATCGGCAAATTGCTTAGACAGAATAAAAAAAGTGTCCTTTTGGACGATGTATTTATCTGGTACAACTGAGCCCTGGACAATCAGCTCTCCCAAACCCCAAACCGCCTCAATTATTATTTTGTCCTTGTCATTTGTAACCGGATCAATGGTAAACATGACACCACTGGCTTCACTTTGAATCATTTTTTGAACGATGACTGAAATTTTTACTTTAGCATGATCAATTTTGTTCTCCTGTCGGTAGAAAATTGCTCGGGCGGTAAAAAGGCTGGCCCAACAATCTCTGACTCGGTGCAAAAGGCTTGCTTCGCCTTGGACGTTTAGAAACGTCGCCTGCTGGCCGGCAAAGCTGGCAGTTGGCAAGTCCTCCGCGGTAGCACTTGATCGAACGGCAACCAATGCTTTTTTGAAGCCCGAAAGTTTACGGTAATACTTGATAACCTCTTCTCCAACTATGTCTGGAATTTTGGATCCCTTGAGCAGTTCTTCAATCTTTTTTGAGGCTCTTTGGAAGCTTTCGGGGTCTTCCTTGTTGGTATCTTTTTGAATTGCAGCCAGCTTTTCGGCCAAATCATTTTCCCTGAGGAAAAGATCGTAGGCATGTACGGTGATTGCGAAACCAGTGGGCACGGGGAAACCCGCATTTGCCATCTCTCCCAAGTTGGCGCCTTTACCGCCGACAAGAGGAATGTCGTTTTTGTCTATCTTTCTGAAGTCAACAATAAAAGGTTGGGCAGCTGCCATTATTTCATATTAGAGCTTTGCTTTGAAGTAATCAACCCAGGGGATTTGGGCGGGGTCGACCTCGTGCAAAAGAGCTAAATAAAAGCTAACAAAGCTGCCCAGAATCAAAACTTCAAAAATTTGTGGCAATTTACGATACGCAGTTAAATGGTAGTTGGTAAAAGAAACGCCCTGTTTGCCAACTACCTCTTGGGTGAGAGAGTAGCGGCGTTTTACTTCACCAAAATAGACACCGGACTCAAAAAACAAGAAATGCAAAAATGCTTTTGCAGCCTCCGGGTAGCCCAAACCTTCCAAAAGATGGTGGTCGGCCTCAGGTAAATCAAAAAGGCAAGCAAAAGTCTTGGCTGTTTCATTAAGTTGATTTTTGAAAGCGTGAGCCACACCAAATAAGTGCTCGCTGGCTACCAAAACCGGGATTTTAGTGTAAAGTGTTTCCGCCAGCTCTTTGGCCGGATTTTTTTCCTTAGGAACTGTTGGGCCAAAAGCCTTAACAAATTTTTTAGCCTCTTCAACCGCTTCCGCAACTTCCGAATCCAGAAGGTTAATGAAACCACATCGGGCCAAAACTGCCAAAATTGCTCCGATTGAGTAACCAATGCCAAGCCGCGGCTTACCGCTCGGGTTTTCCTTGGCGTCAATGAGGTAATAGGGAATGTTTTTTTGACTCAATAATCGGGCAAGTTCACCACCTGTGGTAACGCCATAAACGATGGCCCCGCGATTAATTGCTTCGCCCGCTGCGGTTAGTGTCTCTGCGGTATTACCTGAATAAGAGGAGGCAATAACTAAAGTTTCTTGATTGACATAATCGGGTAACCTATATTCGGTGAAAATCTCAATCGGGGAACGGGCTTTATCTGTTAATAGTGAATCGGCAATGCGAGCGCCCAGCGCAGAGCCACCCATGCCAGAAACAACAACATTTTTGGCCAAACGACACGCGGCCGGGACTTCACCATCGGTAACCTGCTTCCAAGCATCTGCGACCTGCTCTGGCAATCTACGAATAGAGGTAAGCACCTCCCCCTGATCAAAGTCTTTAATATCCCCCAGCGAGTCCAAATTAATCATCTATTTAATTCCAAAAGTTTATCAATCAACTCAAATCCTCCCAAATGTTGGCTCCCGGTTGTATAAAAGTCAGATCTCAAAACCTTCGGTTCTGTTGTAACTCCAATGCCAGCTGTTTCTGTCATGTCCCGATCATTATTGCCATTTCCGATCGCAATCGTCTGTGAGAGATCAACATCCAGATACTTGCACAAACTCACCAAGGCAGTACCTTTATTTAGCCGTCTTGGTAAAATATCAAAGGCCTCTCCACTCCAAATGACAGCAAATTCACTCTCCGGGTCAATTTTCTTAACAATTTCATGGACATTTTTGTCATCGAACCGCGTATGGAAAGTGATTAAAAATTGTTTCGGTTCAAACGCCTCCGAGATTCTCGTCGTGTCGGCATATTTTTCCAGTTCCGACCTGATATTCCTCATTTTAGCCAGTGCTTTCTCATCAAATTTCTCGTGTTGAACAAGTTCGCCTTTAGCCAGTGTAAAAATTCCCACCTCACCGATTAAGGCAACATTATCCCAAAGTAGTTCATTAAAAACATCCTTTAAATAAATCGTACTTCTTCCGCTGTTAATAGCAATAAAATAATGTTTCTTAAGTTCGATCAATTTATCTCTCATTTCGCGCGCCAGGAGCCTTGTCCTTATAGTCATTGTCTGAGTTTCTGGAGTTTCCTCTACCTTAATTTGCGTTCCCTTTTTAATTGTTACTCCGTCAACATCGAAGCAAACAAGTTTAACGTCTTTAATATCATCCCTGGTTAGTTCGGTGATTGGTTTCATGAAGTTATCTTCATTCTAATTCTTTCACAATCAGAAGGTCAAGAGAAGTGGTTAGGTCTGCTTCGCCGGTTTTGGCAGCAACGTCAATTTGCGCTAGTTTTTGGATAACGTTTTTTAACTTCAGTTCCCCATACTTCGCCGCTTGCGAAACTAGCCTACTTTTTCGCCACGCCGGGCCAGCAAAAGTTTTGGGGTCAGAGCTAACCCAATATAAATCCCTCACTTGTCTTGCCATCAGGGCAAAAACAAATTCAACCGCTTCTTTTTGACACACCTCATGGAAAAGTCTCAAGGAAAAAGTGTCCAAAAATTTCCAAATAACCACGGGTAATTTAAATTCTTCATATTTGGTATCTTTGGGAAGAATTTTTTTTAACGAGGCTGGTATTTGATTTTTTTGCCAGATTAATACGTTTATGTCTTGATCAAAATCTTTTTCAGTAAGCTGACTTGCATCCTCAATAACAAATAATCGCTCGGTGGCAAAAAGCGAGTCGGTGGTAGTTATTTCGCGCAAGATCTCCCAGCCTTTCTTTCTGGCGGCAGACACAATCTCCAGCATTCGCTGCCGCGACACCGTCACATGGTCCCCATAAAGCACGGTTATCTTACTCATAATTTTTTATAAGCTGCGAGCATTATTTTTAATTTATCGTGGAAGCTGCCGCGACGACGACTGTGAGGTAAAAGCGCGCCGGAAAAATTTCGAGGGACGTGGGCCAGCTCGTGGATTAAAATCTCGTCTTGCTTATGCTGTGGAAGACGGTCAAAGCGTTCTGAGATAACCTCAAGTACATACGCAGGGTCTTGTTTGAGCGCTTTTTGCCAAATATTATTTAAACCCCAGATGCGCGCCATCGCTCTTGAAGTGGAGTTTTCGCTTCTTATGCAGAAAATACGTGAAGTCTCAATCCAGTAAACCCCAATCTTGCCGACCAAATAGACAACTCTTTTTTTAATATCAACCGCTTCAGAGCTTGTAAACCTCCGCGCCTTCTTTGACCACCTCATTGACCTTGACACCTACTATATCACCCTTGCCGGCGCTTTCAACCTGATCATGTTCTATTTGTATCGAACCAACCGTTTCGCTAAACAGCTCTTCTCCCCCTCTTTCAAAAACTACCTTGTCCCCCACAGAAAGGGCACCAGTTAGGTCAATAATCGCAACGCCTAACTTGTCGTAGTAATGAGACACTCGCCCGACTTTAATTTTGGCCACTAGTTATCACCCCCTCTAATTCTTTAATATGACAAATTGCAACCGCTAATGCATCCGCCGTATTATCAAAATGCGTTTTTTTACCTTTGACTTTGCGAACAGCCGCGCCCAGATGTTCCCGAACGCTCTTTTGAATCGCATCTTTGTCGGCGCGACCGCTGCCGGTTACCGTCTTTTTTATTTTACCGGGAGCATATTCAACCAAGGGTAGATGGCTGTGCGCGGCAGAAAGCATAATTGCTCCACAGGCTTGGCCGACCCGCATAGCCGTCTTGGCGTTTGTAGCAAAAAAAAGCATTTCGATTGCCATAACATCCGGTTTGTATTTGTCAATTATGCTTGTTAGCTGCCGATGAATTATGGCGAGCCTTTTTTCCGGAGTCCCGTCTTTTCCTGTCTCAATGAGACCATATTTAACCACTGCTAAAGCGCTTCCGCCATTCGTCTCAACTAAGCCATATCCTGTGGTTGCCGTCCCCGGATCAATCCCTAAAATCAGCATTGACTGATTATAGCATTTTGTGTTTAAATCAGTTATGGTTTCCGTCAAACCCAGACTCAATCAGGCAGATGTCAAACTTCTAAAAGGAATTTTTGCCACCAAAGATGACCTCAAAAAACTTGCTACAAAAGACGATCTCAAGGATTTCGCAACTAAAATCGATTTGTTAAAAATGGAAAGGCGACTAAAGCTACATGTTTCTAAAGCCAAGATTGATCTTGCCACACGAATCTCTAGAGTTGCGACCAGCTCGCCAACCATTAAAATGTTTAACGACCTTGAAGGACGCATAAATCGTTACCACCCCACCAACTAGTTATTTCTTTTTTGTTTTCTTCTGAAAAAAAGCCAGGTAAAGAATTGGTATAATTCCGGCGGTGTTTAAAATAAGAAGGGCTATGAACCAACCCTTTTGTTCATGCCTCGCTGACCTCCAAAGCGCAAGGCCCTTCCAAACAACATCCCAAAGCACTAAGGCCGCAACCAAAAAAACCGGGAATCCAGCCATTGGGCCCCAAAGAGCTGATTTAAAATTGAGTGCTTCAAAATTGGGCATTATCTTAATCATATACTATTTTGAAGTCTTTTTCGAAGCCATCTTTTTGGGTAGTGCTTTTTTCTTTGCTTTTACTTTTCTTTTAGGCTTTGGCTTGGCCTGTTTTGCTTCTTCCCTGCGCTTGGCCCGGGCATAGATTTGCTCAATATCTCTGGCGCTTTTGCCCCTGGTGTAATAAAGCTTACTTCGCTTAACACCCTTAGTGCCGGACCTTGACACTTCAATTTTTTCAATAACCGGAGATTCAAGTGGGAAAATGCGTTCAATACCAATTTTCTGCGCTCCGACGCGCCTCACGGTGAAGCTTTTGTTTTCGCCGCGGCCACGGATTTTAATCACCATACCTTCAAATACCTGGGTTCTTTCCTTTTCTCCCTCTTTAATTTTTTGGTGAACGGCAACCTCATCACCAACACCAAATTCAACTTCACCTAACTTCACATTTAACGCCATGGGTACTATTTTATCATTCTAGCTTCGGACTTACAATCTCGTCTGCCAGAACTGATATTTCATCTCCGCGGTCATCAAGTTTGCCCGTGACTAAAACGGCTTTGTGATCAACAAGCAGGTCATGGATTTGGGCAAAAAGCCTGGGAAAAATTACGATGGTGACTGACCCCGTTCCATCATTAACTTGGGCAAATGCCATTTCTTGTCCGGTTCTTTTTGTTATCACGATTCGTACATCACTAATCACGCAAGCTAGCTTGACCAGCGAGGCCTTACTGAACTCACTGGTTATATCTGTAATTCTGTGGGTAGCAAGCGCAGCAATGGGTTCGAGTATTTCGCTCACCGGTTTGGCGGAAAGTGAAAAGCCCAACAGCTGCCTTTCTAAGCTTTGAACTTCCTCATCATCTAATTCCGGTGTATCATAAGTTTTTACTGATCTTTTAAGAATGCTTGTCGCTTGACTGCCAAAAAGCCCTTGCTGGCCTTCATGGTGGTTTTTTTTAGGAATGCTGGCTCGAACCCCGTCCATAGACGAAAGCAGCCCCGCCCGGCTGCCAAATGGCGAGAGTGCCCCAACTTTTATCAAACTTTCCACCACTTTTTTGTTGACTTTTCGATTATCGACCCGCGAAACAAAATCTACAAAAGATAAAAAAGGCCCGGCTTTTCTGGCTGAAAGAATTGCCTCGATAGCAGCACCCCCGACGTTTTTAATGGCAGAGAGGCCAAAACGAATGCCTTCCTTGACCACCGTAAAATCAACTGCGCTTTCATTAATGTCCGGCGGCAAAACGGCAATGCCCATCCTTCTGCATTCAGCCACAGCCGCTGAAATTTTATCTTTATCCGAGGATTCTGCAGTCAAAACCGCGGTCATAAACTCAACCGGGTAATTGGCTTTCATATAGGCGGTTTGGTAAGCCACCATTCCGTAGCTTGCCGCGTGGGCTTTGTTAAACCCGTAACCTTGAAAGGGTTCAAAAAGCTTCCAAAGCCCTTCTGCCTCCTTTTTGGTCATTTCGGAAAACTTCACACACCCTTCCACGAATCTTTTGTGCTGGTGGGCCATCTCTTCCGGAATTTTTTTACCGACGGCTTTTCTGAATTTATCGACCTCCAACCAGTCATACCCGGCAAGCTCCAGCGCGGTATATAAAAGGTCATCTTGATAAACTAAAACCCCCAGAGATTTAGCTAAAAACTTCTCCATTTTAGGGTGATAATATACGACCTTTTTCTTGCCGTGTTTCCGGGCAATATATTCGTCAATGTTGTTCATCGGCCCGGGCCTGTAAAGAGCGACCATGATCATCAAGTCCTCAACTTTTTCAGGCTTTAAGTCAACCAAATATCTCGTCATCCCCGAACCCCCGAGCTGAAAAGTACCCATTGTTTCACCCCTTGAGAGCATCTCAAAAGTTTTTTTGTCATCCAAAGGTAGACCGCTTAGGTTTACCTTAATCTTTCTAGTTCGACTGACCAGTTCAATCGCTTTCCCCAGTATCGACAGGTTTCTGATACCCAGGATGTCAAGCTTAACCAAGCCCACATCGTCAATTGACCACATTTCATACTGAGTAATTAGTCTTTCTCCTGATGGTTCTTTTTGTAAGGGGGTAAAATCGGTTAAAGTGGTTGGGGAAATGACAACTCCGGCAGCGTGGACCGAAATGTGCCTGGCGTTGCCCTCGATTTGTTTTGCCAAAGTGATTACTTTTTTAGCGTCATCATCCGACTTGACTAGGTGAGCCAGTTCAATGCTTTCCTCCAAGGCTCGGTTTAGGGTCATGGGAAAGCCCTGTGAACCGATGGGTATTAATTTGGCAATCCTGTCGCCGGTTGCGTAGTCGTAGCCCATAACACGGGCACTGTCCCTTACTGAACCGCGCGCAAGCATTCTGCCAAAAGTACAAATCTGAGCAACTTTTTCCCTCCCATATTTCTGGGTTAAGTAAGCGATCATTTCCTCGCGCTTGTCATCGGCAATATCAAGGTCTATGTCAGGCGCGCTTGGCCGTTTAGGGTTTAAAAACCGCTCAAAAGGGAGTAAAAAACGAATCGGGTCAACTTGGGTAATTCTCAGGCTGTAGGACACGATAGAACCTGCCACCGATCCTCGGGTATTGATTGGAATATTCCTAGCCTCCGCCCAGTGGGCCATATCCTGAAAAATTAAGAAGTAGCCCGCATAGCCTTTGGAGATAATTACCTCAAGCTCGCTTTTTACTCGTTGCCGAATTTCTTTGGTTATCTTTGGATAGCGTTTGGGCAAGCCCTTCATCGTTTCTGCTTTTAACTGTTCCTCTGCGGTTAAGCCTTTTTGCAGCTTCACTTCGGGGAAGTGATACTGGCCCAAGGCTATTTCGATATTGCATTTATCCGCAATCACTCGGGAGTTTTTAATGGCCTCGGGCAAGTCTGAAAAAACTTCAACCATCTCTTCTGACGACTTTAAGTAAAAATCCGGTGTGTCGATAAAACGCATTCTTTTAACGTCGGAAATGTTTTTACCCGTGGCGATACACAAAAGCGCATCTTGGGCAGTTGCGTCAGTCTTTTTTATGTAGTGCGCATCGTTAGTGGCAACAAGTGGAATTCCCAGTTCTCGACTGATTGTTAAAATGCCGCTTTCTGCCTTTTTAACGTTTTGGGCCATTTGAGCAAGATCATTTTTTACTTCGGGTAGGCTAGCCTGCGCCGCCCAACCGGCGTAATCGTGCCTTTGCAGTTCAAAATAATAATCCTCACCAAAAATCTCCTGATGCCAGCGGGCAATTTCCCGGGCGGACTTGATGTCGTCTTCAAATAAAGCCTGCATCAGCTCACCCTGCGGACAGGCTGAAGTACAAATTAACCCCTTCGAGTACTTGGCCAGAGTTTCTCTATTAAAACGAGGTTTGTAATAGTAACCCTCAAGGTGAGCTAGTGAGGTTAATTTCATTAAGTTTTGGTAGCCCGTGACGTTTTTAGCCAGAAGGAGCAGATGATAATTTTTTTTAGTCCCTCTTTCTATGTAGCCCTCCATGCCAATAATGGGCTTGATGTTTTCTCTTTTGGCAGCTTTGTAAAATTCGATAACTCCATACATCACCCCATGATCGGTTATCGCGCATGTATCCATGCCATTTTCTTTCAAGTGGTCAAAAAGCGCGGAGGACTTGTGAATTTTTGACAGTCCGTCCAACAAACTGTATTCGCTGTGGACGTGGAGATGAACAAAGTGCGAAATCATTTTTGATACTCCTGATTTTCAATAATCTTTTGGCCCTCTTTAAGCGAAATGGTAAGTGCTAAAAAGGCCAAAAAGCCAAGTAAAAATAGTAAGGTGCGCACGCCCAAAACATCGCTAATAGTCGCCGAAAACATCACCGGGAAAATTGTTGCTATCGTTGCCAAAAACCAAAAATTTCCAAATACTCTACCCATCAGCGCGTCAGGTGTTTTTTCTTGAATATAAGTTTGAGCCGGGACGACAACCGCGACAAAAGACGCACCGGCGGCCATGAAAAGAACTACCGAAGCGACAATCCGTGTGAGCGGAGTAGTAAGCTGTGGCAGGAGGATGGCCGTTGCCCAAATTGCGGTACCCATGACAACAAGTCCTATTTCGATGATGCTCTTTTTCCTAACCTCTTTTTTCATAACTTTAGTTATGGTCAGAGTTCCCAAAGCAGCACCAATGCCTGCCGGAACCGCAATTAGAAATCCTGCATAGCTTGGACTGATGCGCAACAAATCCTGTGCCATAGCCGGCAAGTTAGTTGTCACAATGATTAAGGCAACGTGCAGCGCGATGAGCAAAAGAAATGGAAATAAAACGTCTTTGTGGCCACGGATAAAGCTGTAGCCTTCCTTAATTTTCACAAAAAAGTTAGCTAACTTTGCTTCAAAGCGCTTACCCAAGTTATTTTTAACGCGCATCCTGGGCAAAAGCGAAACGCTGATAAAAGCAAAAAAAAGCATTACGGCTGCTGCCAAAAAAGAATTTTTATAGCCAATAAAACTGTTTAAAATACCAGCCAGGCCAAAACCAGCTACAACAGAGACGTTTTGGGTAACAAAAAAAATGCCATTGGCTTGAGGCAGTTTTTCTTTGGGCACCACCCGGCGCAGGGAAGCAGCTTCCGCAGGAACATAAAATTGGTTAAAAAGCGCGTAAACCAAAACCACTCCGTACGACAAAAATAAATATTTCGGATCACTCAAAGCGTAAAGAAAAACAGCCACGGCTTGAAGCAAATTGGTCAGCATGAGAACCCTGCGGCGGTCAACCAGATCAACCAATGCAGCTGCAAAAGGTCCCAGAACAATCGCCGGGAGGGCGTAGGCAATCCAAATAATGGAAGTGGCAATCGTCGATCCGGTAGCTTCAAAAATTCTCACAATGATCAGAAAGTTCATGATTTGAATCGTCAGCTGTGAGAGCGCCTGAGAAAACCAAAGATGTAAAAAACGTTTAGTTTTGATCATCGGACAGACTATTTACTAATATCTCTTGAATTTGCCTAGGGTTGCCTTGGCCCTTCAGGCCGGCTTGTACTTGCCCGATCAAAAAGCCCAGGACCTCTTTTTTACCCTTACTATAATCTTGCACCGCTTTGCCGTTTTCTTTCAGAACTACTTGTACTACTTTTTCTACCTCATCTACTTGTACATACTTTCTCTTCCCCAGCTCTATCAATTTTCTAATCAGTCCCGCCGGCTCGGGAAAATCTTGATCCAAATTTTGATTGACCATTACACTAGCAATTAATTTAGCAGGTTCGGCTAGTTTACCCTGAGCCTGTCGAAGGGCCTGTTCAAAATACTCAGCCCGCGACCTATCGGCGACCAGAACTTCAACGTAGTTCACTGACAATCCAAGTTTTTTTAATTTTTCTCTTTTGACATTTGGCAACTCTGGAATTTTATTTGACAATTCGTTTATTTGTTTATTTGAATATTTCATCGGTGGTATATCCGGTTCAGGGAAATAACGGTAATCCTGTTCTTCTTCTTTGGTTCGCTGAGAAAAAGTCTTACCCGTTTCTTCACTATAACCTCTGGTTTCCTGAGTAACTTTTTTACCTGAGGATAAAATTTCCTCTTGCCGCTTGATTTCAACCCCAATTGCTTTTTTCATAAACCCGAAAGAATTTATATTCTTAAGCTCTACCTTATAGCCTGGAAGTTTGGCCACTTCGGAAGTGGCCAGGGATATATTGGCCTCTAATCTCATCGAGCCCTTTTCCATATCCGCGTCAGAAATACCCAAATATCGAATAATAAGTTGCAACTCCCTGGCAAATTTCTCAGCCTCCAGGGCAGAAGTCAAATCCGGCTCGGTAACTACTTCAACCAAAGGTACACCGCTGCGGTTAAAATCAACGAGTGAAACTTTCTTCCCATTGAGTGTTGTGTGCTGCAGTTTACCAGTATCTTCCTCTAAATGAACTCTCCTGATTCGTATTTTACCTAGCTTTCCTACCCCACAAAGCGGCGCATCATACTGGCTTATCTGGTAACCCTTAGGAAGGTCTGGATAAAAATAATGTTTGCGGTCAAATTTAGACTCGAGATTAACCTTGCAATCAAGGGCCAAGCCTAACATCATTGTCCATTCTACTGCCTTTTTATTGGGTACGGGCAAAGCCCCTGGCAACCCCAAACACACCGGGCAAGTTTGAGTGTTGGGGCTAACGGCAAAGTGGTCAGCTGGGCAGCCACAAAACATTTTGCTTTGAGTTGCCAACTCCACATGCACTTCCAATCCAATCACGGGGTGATATTTGCTCATACTTTAGGCTTTTTCTTGTGCCAGTCTGTTTTTGCTTGGTACTTTTCTCCCAAGTCAAAGAGTGCACCTTCAGACCATCTGGGACCAAAAATCTGCATACCCGTTGGAAGTCCAGAATTTGTAAACCCACAAGGAAGAGCTAAGGAAGGAACACCAGACAAACTAGCTGGGGCTGCGTAGACATCCATTAAATAAAGCTGCAGTGGGTCGTTTACCTTCTCCCCTATGTCATACGGAGGAATAGGTGAAACGGGGGCCACAATTGCATCCACCTTTTCAAAGGCTTTTGCCAAATCACTTTTTATTAACGTTCTTGCCCTGGCCGCTTTCTCATAATACCTACCAACATAGCCGGCTGACGAGGCGAACGTCCCCAGCATGATTCTTCGCTTAGCCTCTGGTCCAAAAAAAGAGCGTGGGTGGCCATACCGTACCCCATCATATCGCGATAAATTGCTCGCTGTTTCAGTGGGAGCGATGATGTAGTAGGCTGCTACGCCATACTTGGTATGTGGAAGGGAAATATCCACTATTTCATAGCCTAAACTTTTATAGATCTCTGTTGCCTTCAAAAAAATTTCTCTTGTTTCTTTATCAATTCCTTCAGAAATAAATTCTCTTGGTATGCCCAGCTTTTTGACTTTCTTGTCCACATGCTCTGATCTGGCTTTGCTCTGACTGGTTGCATCTAAGGGGTCACCTTTGTAAATTATTTGAAAATATTTCCTAAGTTTGGTGACTGTGGATGAAATAAGGCTTGGACAATCTAAACTACTGGCAAAAGCAATCACCCCATATCTGCTCACAGCTCCGTAGGTTGGTTTTATCCCACAAACATTTGTGTAAGAAGCTGGCATTCTGACTGACCCGCATGTATCGGTTGCGGTCGCAAGCTCAACCACCCCAGTAGCCACCGCCACCGCACTGCCGCTAGACGAACCGCCGGAAACTTTCGACATATCCCAAGGATTTTTTGTCGGACCAAAATCTGAGTTTTCTCCGCTTGCACCGTGGCCCCACGCGTCTTGATTTAATTTGTATTTGGTAACATACCCTGCGTCTTTGAGAAGTTTAACTACCGTGCCATCATATTGAGGCAGATAGCCCGCTAATACTCTTGAACCAGCTGTGGTTTCTATACCTTTGGTCACAAAAAGATCTTTGTGACCTAAGTTCCCTTCCGGATTAGCTTTTGTAAGAATAGCGTTATATTGATCTAATTTAATCCTGGAAGTGGCTTTTTCGGGGATATTTTTTTCTTTTTTGGAGCCAAATACATCAGCTGCTACAAAAAAACCATTGTAAGTGTCTTTTGCCGATGAAAGCGCATCATCTTGAGTCAAAGAACTCTGGACTTTGTCCTCCCGAAAAATATTCTTGGTGTCGTCTAAAATTTGGTAAGTAGGTTCAACGGCAGAAGTGTCTAATTCGTTAAGTACGTCCATGTAATCTAAAACTGCCTCCAGTTGCTTGGTGTATTGCGTGAGTTCCTTTTGGCTGAGGGTTAAGTTCGCCAGCTTTGCTACGTGCTCAACGTCACTCTTTTTGAGTTTCGCCATAGGCATATGATAACGTAAAAGAAGTCAATTGAGAAGCTTGGTTTTATCTAAGTCCGTACACACCGGGAGTGTATTTCTGCTAAGCCCCTAACTTAACTAAAGGACGCCCGTTAACCACTTGTTGCAGTTCTTTTCTTATGTTCCTTATTTTTGCTTCATTCCTTTCATCATTAATTATCCTTGCAATAGCATGTGGAGTTGCTAACAACCCAACATGGGTTAGAACAATATCTAATACCCCTTCTGGAATAAAAAGCCCTTCTTTTACCAATCCCTTGTACAAGGCCTGGTTCAGATTAAGATGAGTCAGTGCTGCTTGATGTATGACAACGTCACTTACCATTTTCCCCCACAGCCTAGCGGTTTCTCTTTCTTCAGGTAGGAGAGACGAAGCATTGTCAGCGACATAACTATATAATGGAAAGTCTTTCTTACGTGGTTTCCTGCCTTCTAGTTCTTTATTTTCATCTAAAGTCTTCATGTAATTCTCTGCCAAGAACCAAATGTCGCTGAGGTTTATTTCCAAAGAACTCTTTTTTCGATCATAATTAGATATCTTTTTTATCTTTTTTATATCTCTTTCTTTGCCAGGTTCTTCATTATTGAAAGTTATTACTCTTATTTTATAAATCGGAGACCTCTCAAAAAGGGATGCCATTGCCAATGTATCTACAGATAAGTTCATCACTGTGCCACCAGTTGTTGTAATCATTTGTGGATACTCAAATACGACCATCTCACCCTGCGCGGGCAAACTCACTCTTTCTAATCCATCTATAAACCAAGACTTACGATCAACTGACATTGGGTCGATTATACCATAAAATATAACTTATAACATTCCTTCTTTGTTAAGACTGCCAACTTGACATTTCCTTAGTTGTTCAGTTTACTCTAAATAATGAGAGGTTTCCTTTTTTCTACCCCTGCTCTAAAAATCTTTGCTTCATTTTTTACTGATCTCGCTGCAGCCTGGTTTGTTTCTGCCTTTGCGCTCACAAATCCCATCCTATTGACTACTAACTTTGTTTCTTCCATAATGTCTTTATATATTGCTATTAGAATCCAGAAGGAACTAAAAAATGACTCTTGATCAATTTTTTGGGCGTGCACAAGTCGGCTTTGCTTTGGTAGTAATTGCTTTCGTCTTGGCTTATTATGTTTTCGAAATAAAAGGCAAACCCTCAAAAAAACGTTCCTAGCTATGGTTGAAAACCAAAAATATACCGGATAATCACTTTTTCCTCAACAGAGTTTATGAAAATTAGGCAGCAGTCGGTTATCCCCCCAGACAAACTTCCACAACCAAATTACCCACTACAAACTATTAATCGCTCTTCGAGTGGTAAAGTCATCGGCCGTGGCGGGAAAGTGACAAGAACTAAGCCATAGCTTCGAGGGCCTTGATGCGCTGACTAACCGGTGGGTGGGTGTTAAAAAGCGAAGCAAACCACCCAATGGCGTCGTGACGGTTTTTCAGGGGATTGGCAAAATATAAGTGGGCGGTAGCTTTGTTGGCGACCTCCAGTGGCTCGCGATCGCTTGAGATTTTCTTTAAGGCGCTGATCAAGCCGTTGGGTTGGCGGGTAATACCAATGGCGCTGGCGTCAGCCAAAAATTCCCTACGTCTAGAAATAGCAAGTTGAATTAACTGGGCAATAATCGGCGAAAGAATCGCAAAAACAAGTCCAACTACCAAAAATAGCGCACCCATTTTATTGTCCTGGCTGTCACGGCTGCGGCTTCCAAACCATCTAGCCCGCAACAACCAGTCACCCAAAAGAGCCACTAAACCTACTAAAACTGCGACAATGCTCATCAGGCGGGTGTCGTAGTTTTTAACGTGGCTAAGCTCATGGGCAACAACTCCCTCAAGCTCGGTCCTGTTTAATTTGTCCAAGAGGCCGGTTGTGGCGACCACGACTGCGTGCTTTGGGTCCCTGCCCGTGGCAAAAGCGTTGGGGGCGGTGTCATCAATCACGTATAGTTTTGGTTTTGGTAAGCCTGAAGCAATGGCCAGATTTTCAGCCACCGTATAAAAATCAAAATACTCCCGCCTTTTCGCGGGCTTTGCCCCAGAGATACCCAAGACAATTTTATCAGAAAACCAATAGCTCCCCAGGCTCATCAGTCCGGAGATAATCAAGGCCAGGCCAGTCATCCCCAAACCGCCAGTCTCATAACCATAATAGGCCGCAAAACCTCTAGAGATAAAATAAACGGCCAAAGTTACAAACAATACAAACGCAACAATTACAATTGCGCTTTTGCGGCGATTGCTAGCAGCAGCCTCATAAATATTTTTCATTAAAGTTTAATTTTGGGCGACTTTAGATCTGCACCTGAAACTTCGACATGTTCCCCAGATTCGGGAGTAATTATCCCTGGCAACTCGGCAAAATTAAACATCCCCGCAATTAAACTTGACGGGAAAGCGACTCGCTTAACGTTAAAATCGGCTGTCAAATCAATGACCAAACGACGAGCGTACATCACTTTGTCGCTGGTGTCCCGCAGTTCATCCATCAAACGCACGACAACATTGTCTGCTTTCAACTCGGGGTTATCCTCTACTGCTACTTGGAAACTTGGTAAAACGCTCGCCAACTGACTTCCGGCATCGGCCATTTTTTGAGCATTTCCCGACTTGACCGCGGCAGCGATGGCTCGCCTGGCATTGGCTAAATCCTCAAAAATCCCTTTCTCGTGCTTTAAGTAGCCTTTGGTCGAAGACTCCAGATTGGGAATCAAATCAGCTTGGCGCTTTAGTTGATTACCAATCTCCTGAACGGCAGCTTTGATTCGGGCCTTTGCCGAAACGAAAAAATTATATGTGCTAACCAGCCAAACCAAGATGACAGCAGCAATTCCAATTACTAAATAAATCATTTTTTAATCACCTCCTTAAATTCGCTTAAACTTAACGAATTGATTATATCACCTTTGGTGGCCCAACCTCTTCGAGCTACGTCGACTCCATATTTCATATTCGCCATTTGAGTTATACCGTGTGAGTCCGTTCCCAAGGTCAACTTCACACCTTTACTGACCGCATCACGAACCAGGTTATCCGGCAAATCAAGGCGTACCGGATCGGCATTGATTTCCAGCCATTTATTATGTTTAACGCAGAAATCAAAAATCTCAGGCCAATTAAGCTCAATGCTTTCCCGCCAGTTAAGTCTCCGGGCGGTCGGATGAGCAAAAATTTTCACTTTGGGATGGGCAAGGCCAGACAGAACTCTTTTGGTCATGGCGTCTCGAGATTGACTGAAACTGGAGTGGATGGATACTAGGGCAAAATCAAGCGTCTGTAAGCCTTCATCGGGCACTGGTAAAGACCCGTCCGGTAAAATATCAATTTCCAGGCCGTTAAATGCTTTAACGGAACTTTTAAGTTTCGCAACCTTTCGTTGTTTTCTTTTCAGAATCGCCACAATCTCTTTTTCATTATGTTTGGATTTGCTCGGATTGTGTTCGGTAAAGGCAACGTATTCGTAGTTTAATTCTTCCGCCTTTCTCACTACCTCCTCCATACTACTTATCCCAACGTCATGACTTGTTTCAATATCAAAGCTGCTGTGGATTTGCAAATCAGCCTTAATATCTGTTAACTCAATCAGATTGGGAAGTTTGTTGCTGCGAGCAGCGTCAATTTCTCCCGTATCTTCTCTTAATTCAGGAGAGATGTAGTCAAGACCGAGTCTTTTGTATAAGTCTTCCTCGGTTTTTACTTTCTCAAGTTTGCCTTTTATTTTTATTCCGTAATCAGACAAACTCATGCCTTTTTTAAGAGCTAATTCGCGCAAAGCAATATTGTGGTGCTTGCTCCCGGTAAAGTGTTGCAGCAAAGCACCGTAAGCATCAGGTATTTCTACCATCAGATCCACTTGCTTGTTGCCGGGAACGATAATTGAAGCTGTCCTGTCACCTTTTTCCAAAATCCGAGTCGCGTTTGGGTACTTAGTAAAATGGTTAATTGTTTCTGCTGCATTTGTGCTGGCTGCGGCAATATCCACGTCCCCCACAGTTGAAGCCTTGCGGCGCAAACTACCCAAAGCGTCAGCCCTAGTTACATTTTTATCTTTTTCAAGCCAAGCAACTATCCCATCTGCAATTTCCTGGGCATATGGTAAAAGTAGGCGTTGTGGATTTTTCTTCAGCTCGCGTAAAGATTTTTTAACTTCGCTTGGCACTTCACCCGATTTAGCCATTTTAAGCGCGGTTTTTGGCCCTATTCCAGGCACTTTCATCAGTTCAAACATACTTTCAGGCAGGCCTTTCATGACGACACTGAAATGTTTTGATTTACCGGTTCTAAAAATTTCATCCAAGTGTTTGGCTATGGACTCCCCGATCCCGGCAACATCCGTCAATTTGCCGTCATCCCAAAGATCTTTGGCCTCGGAAGATAAATGTTCGACCGCATCAGCCGCCCGCTCGTAGGCCACAATGCGAAATTTGTTACGGTCCGCGTCTTTTATCTTGTAAGCCGCCGCCACATCCCGCAAAAGCTCAGCAATCTCAACATTAGTCATGTTCTTACTTATTTTCATACATTCCGTTTTCTTAATGCTGTAGTAACTCTATCCCTAAACTTATCAAAAAAGGAATCCAAAATAGCCAGATCAGAATCTGGACCTATATCATCTTTCTTCAACGAGTAACCCATCTCAGAGGCCAACTTTTCAGTTCTGCTCATAAATTCCTGGGCGTTCCTGTCCTTTCTATCTGGGAAAAAGAGTTTATTTTTCAAAATCTCATCACCCGGCCGGTTGTCTTTAAAAATTCTATCCTTAATTTCATCTCTTGAAAAATTAGTTGAATGAAAACTTGACGGCCCGCCCAATCCAACAAAACCAATATCACTAAACAATCCAGCACTCTCCAAAGCCCTTAAAAATTGTCTTGCCTTAAGGCCTGATCCTATGTAGTCATCAACCACAACAAGCTTAAGACCTTTTGCATTAATTCCATTTGATTCAAGCTCTTCAATTATTGGCTTGGGGTCTTCACTTGCGTATGCTCTAACGTGCCCCTTCTTAAGCTGAATTATTTTGTCAGCTGGCAACCCGGCGGCCATTAGAAGCTCAGCGCTAATAAAACCACTCGCTCCAGTAGTCATTACTACATCAAAATTTTTTTCATTAATCCAGGAAACTACGTCTCTAACATTACCTGCAACAAATTCAACTACCTCATCTGAAAGATTTTTTTCTAACTCTTCAACCCTAATTCCAATTTCTCTGTTGTCTGAACCGTATATTGTTTCAAAACCTTCCACTACAGTTTCATTATAGATCATTTGGCTTTATCTTCGTCAATACGAATTGTTAACCAGCTTGCTTTCATTCTATATACACACTAAAATTAACTAATGAAGATTACAACAAACGTTAAGGGGCAGCTTGCCATAAGTAAAGCTGAGTTGCGAGCTTTGGAGTTGGGATATATCCCAAGTAGGCCAATTTTTGATACCAGATACGATTTGATTCTTGATGATAGAAAATCTCTAAAAAGAATCCAAGTTAAATACGCCAACGGTACCCCTTCACATAGCAGGGGTTCGGTAGTTGTTAAACTGTCTTACGAAGATAGAAATAAAAGAAAGTTCATGTATCAACAAGAAGAGGTCGACGGATTAATTGTCTACCTACCCAAGATCGATAAATTGTGCTACTTTCCACTTGAAATTTTTGTCAATAAAGGGAATTTGGCTGTAAGAATTCAGAAACCTCTAAACAATCGAAAAAAGGGAATAATTTTTGCGGAGGATTATTATTGGTAAATTTGGTATACTAAGCAAGTTTTGGGGGTGTAGCTCAATCGGCTAGAGCGCTTCCCTGTCACGGAAGAGGCTGCGGGTTCGAGTCCCGTCGCTCCCGCCCGAACAGATTGGCGGCAGTGTTGAAGGCCAGGAAATATTTTCGCCACTGATCTGCTGTTTGCTGATATTGATTCTCTCCCACAAAGAAATCCAACCATAGTTCACGCGCCCGGGCGACCTCTTTGATTGCGCTTGCCCGTCGAACAGTACTTTTGGTTAAGTCAAAGAGTTCGAGCGCTCTTTGATTGGCCAACCCAGCGTACTCAAAGTTTTGTTTTTTTTGCCATTTTATAGCACGCTCGACCTCACTACCGATATTGGCCATTTGTTCTGCCAGACTCAGTTTAGACCAGCGTTCGGAAGTTAAGTCAGTGTGCTGCATATTATTTTATTAACCGATTTACAATGCTTCTAATTTGCTTAAGCTGCGCTTTTGTTATTTGCTTCTTGACCAAAATCATTCTCCTATATCATAAATTATCCCGTCTATCTTGACAATCCCGCTTCAATCAACTAAATTGCACACCATGTACTCGCAAAGAAATGCATAGATTTGTCCGATACTTGCATAGATTTGCATAGATACTGTATAATTGCTCATGGATAAAAAATTACTAACTATTGGTCAAACAGCCAAGTTACTTGGGGTGTCGATTGACACCTTACGCAGGTGGGACAAAAGCGGTAAATTCTCTCCACTGCGTATTACTCCGGGTGGAAATAGATATTACCGAAGATCTGATATCGACTTGTTTATCAACGACTCCCTCACTGAAGCTAAAAACTGGGCAGTGTCTCTTACTCCACTTGAACCCAACCAAAAACATTACTGCAAAACGCGTGACATCTTTCAAGCACGACTAGAACATTTTAAAGACGAGATGATAAAGTCGGTTGGAGAAAATACTGCTTCACTTATAACGGCTGTCGCGGGAGAAATAGGCAACAACTCCTTTGATCACAATCTTGGCAATTGGCCAGATATATTGGGTATCTACTTCTCCTACTCTTTAACACAAAAAAGAATAATCCTAGCAGACCGAGGCTTGGGAATATTGGCCACGCTAAAGAAAGTTAAGCCGCAGCTAACAGATCATAAAGAGGCTTTGAAAACTGCCTTTACAGAAACAATTTCAGGAAGAGCTCCTGAAAATAGAGGTAACGGATTAAAATTTGTAAGAAAGGTCATTACCGAAAACTCATTGCGGCTTTCTTTCCAAACAGGCAACGCCTTGTTACAATTGAAGGACCAGGATGTTTCCATGAAAATCGAAGAAACAGAAGACAAAATGCGGGGATGTTTGGCTGTAATTGAATATTAAAATACATGATTATAAAAATAAACAAATTTGGCACGACTCTGGTGTCTCGTCCTGCTGGAAAAGAAGCATTTTTAGCCTTTCAGCCCACTCTGAGAGAAATCTCTGAAAATGAAAACATAGAAGTAGACTTCGATGGTGTTCACGTACTCGCTCCATCTTGGGCAGATGAGTTCCTAACGCCACTCTACGGTCAATTCGAAGCCAGAATAAAACTTATAAATACTACTAACCCCTCTGTTTTAGAAAGTTTGAAAATTTTGAAATTAAATTAGTCTTGACATTGCGACTTCAATCAATTAAATTGCACTCAAGCTGCCCAGGAAGGGGCCCTGCCACCCCGTAGCCATGCGAAGGGTGGTGAGCAAGTTTGAACAAGAACAACATAAGTCTAAAATCAATCCTTAAGTTCCTCAAATTAAACGAATCTACGATGAGCACTATTTTGGGAGCTGCCGTAATTGTGGTTGTTGCCGTTTTGGTCGTACGCTATTTCAGAGGCTTGGATACTGGCAAACTGCCTTTTGATAACGGATCTGCAACCGAGAACCAAGAAGCAACAGTAGGAGCGACTTACACTGTCAAAGCGGGAGACACTCTCTGGAGCATAGCTGAAGATGCCTACGCATCGGGATACAATTGGACAGATATCGCCAAGGCAAATAAATTGACAGACGCGAATCAAATTGAAGTTGGCCAAAAACTAACTATTCCAGATGTGGAAGCCAGTGTGAAAACTGTAGCCGAGCGTGGAACAATTGAACAAAAAACTGACTCAATTGCCGGAGCTACGTATACCGTGGTTCACGGAGACAGCCTTTGGGAAATAGCCGTTAGAGCCTATGGTGACGGTTACCAATGGGTAAATATTGCCAGAGAAAACAATCTAACAAATCCAAACGTCATCCACGCCGGAAACGTTTTAACTCTCCCGCGATAGAATGGTATAGTTTCTATAACTGTGAGACTTATGGATAACTTCCTTGATGGGTTGAAAATTTTAAACATCAATTCCATCAATCATTACATCGTGGGGCTTTTTGCCGTCCGATATTACCTTGAAGGCCACCTGCCCGATGAGATGCCTGAAGGCGAAGATATTGATATTGTTATCGCCCAGCAAGACTCCAGCCGAATTCTGGACTTATTTAGCGGCCGTGAATTTGAAAAGGTAACTACCGAGAAAGGCGAAATCATCACCAAATTTTACCCTGAGAGCTTGGGAAAGCTTGTGGAATTCACTCTATTTAACGATTTCCGGGTTAACGAAATTAAAATTGACTTTGGTCTACGCCCAGAAATTTTGAAATTAACTAAGAAAATTAAAATTACCAGCCTGACCACTAAAATAGCTTCTCTTGATCTTTTAATTGCTCAAAAACTGGTCATGTTCAGGGGTGAAGGAGTGTATAATCCCTGCGATAAAAGAGATCTCTATTTATTAATCAAAAACAAAAAATGTCAAAAAGATATTGGCGAGACTTTAAACAAAGTGCTTCCAGTTGTTATCGAGAGAAATAATAAAACCAAACAAACCGAACTTAAATCCCTACTCACTCAAAGGTATCACTTAATCAAATCTCAAGTGGTATAATAATCCCATCGCGGGATTAGTTGAGCGGCTCAACGCCACCTTCCCAAGGTGGAAAGACGGGTTCGACTCCCGTATCCCGCTCAAAAGCAAAAGAAACGGACAGAAAGTTATTAGAAAATGACAGCAAGATTACAATCACACTATGAGTAGACTCAGAGAAATAGAAAGACGACTGGGACGGGAGGATGCCTGGTCTAACGCTCTATCAGTTCCAAAAGAAACTGCTGAATTGTGGCCAAGGTTTATAAAAGTAAAAGGTGCAATTTTGACAGCTTTAACTTCTCAAACATCGCAAACTCGAAGAAAGCTAGATACATTTAGTTGGTCAGGAGTGGATTCTGGAATTCACGACCATAGAGGTCAGGTAAAGGGCGTTATAAATGGGATAGAATTAGAGCTTGACATAGAAGGAACCACTGTAGATGACCAGGCTCAAGTTGTTGTAGATAAAGATGGGCAATGGGAAATTGTTCATTCAAAGGCACAGTGTATGGAAATTTGTGGAACATTTACGTCTGCAGATAGACGTAGGGGGGCGGTGAAATTTCAAATAGGAAATGCAGGCACACCTTTCGAGGCCTATTGGCTTCAAATTGCAGACGGAAGGCTAAGGTTGGAACAAGTAGTACATGGCAAGGATGTTTTTGATACTGAATCATTTGGAGATGGGAAAGATCAAGTAAATATTCCGGGGACAAGAATAGTGATACCGCGCTTTATTGAGGACTAATATTTCACCGATTGTTAAACATCTACAGTATCATTAATTACTCAAGCAGATACGAAGCTGGATAAACCGAAGTGCTCTTTTAAGGCTGAAAGTTCTAAACCCAACTCTGGAGTGATATACTTTGATAAGCTAAGCTTAAGGCTACGCCAAAGGTTCGAGCCCAGTACGGTATCCAGCTCAGATTTGACAATTGCTTCTTACTTCTTCTAATCTGAAATTGGTAAGGGGGTGAAAATTACGAAAAAACTTCTTCCATTCGTGGTTTACTGGCTGGTAAATTTTATTATTATTTACGCGGCGGGGACATTTTTCACTGACGGCTTTGCTTTTGGTAGCGCCAATGTTCCCACCCCGGTTCTGGCCATGGGCTGGACGGCTTTGCTTTTAATTGTCCTTTGTAGGTTAGCCAAACCACTGGTCGCCCGAGTCAAAATCAAATTTAACAGCCGCTTAAGAAATTTCATCCTTTACTGGGGTGTAAATTCCGTGGCCATCTGGGTTCTGGCCAGAATTCCGGCCTTAACCGGCTTTGGTATTGCCCGATTTTATTGGGCCATCGGCCTCGGCTTAGCAACCAACCTCGGCCAGTGGGTTACCAGACAAGTTCTAAAAGCTACAAAAATGATATAATTGTGGGCAAGCCCGCCGCGAGGCGAGGCAAGCCAAGGTAGCTCAGCTGGCAGAGCATTCCCTTCGTAAGGGAGAGGTCGTGGGTTCGATCCCCACCCTTGGCTCTCGGCTATGAGAAGATATTCAAGACTAGCGCAGGTCGAGCACAAAAAAAATCGCAGAGCTATTTTTGTCTACGGCTTCTTAACTATTGCGCTAATTGTTTTACTGCTTTTCTTTGGCTTACCTTCAATTGTTAGGCTCGCGGGGTTCTTAACAGATTTGCGAAGCAGTGGCCAATCGGTAGAAATTAATGACAAAACCCCTCCCGCTCCGTCTCGATTTGAAATCCCGCCCGAGTACACAAACAAATCCAGAATTGAAATTTCCGGCAGCGCTGAGGCAGGGGCAACGGTAAAGCTCTTTATCAATGGTGATGAAAGGGAAACGGTTGCGGACGACTCTGGTAAGTTTTCATTTAGTGTTTCGCTGTCTAAAGGCGATAATCAATTCTGGGCCCTTGTCATTGATAAAAGCGGTAATGAAAGCACCGAGTCAAGCCGCTACAAAGTTGTCTATGACGACAAAGAACCACTAATTGAAATCTCCTCCCCGTCCGATGGCCAAACTTTCAGTGGATCAGCCAGTCAAAGAATTGAAATAAAGGGAACCACTGAAACCGAGGCGACCGTAAAAGTCAATGACAGAATAGCCATCATCGATTCCGAAGGCAACTTCAGCCTGAGTATCTCTTTGATCGAAGGCCAAAATACACTTGAACTAATTGCCACCGATCCGGCGGGCAATAAAGCCACCAAATCACTCACTGTAAACTATTCCCCATAAAATAGCTATCCAGCCCATGACCCAAGGATAAAAAAGGGTGTTGGTAAACTGGGTATGGACTAAAAGGGCAATTGCTGAGGCTAAAAATAGTCGGCTGGTATTTCTGACCAAACCAATTCCCAAATCACCAAAAAGAATCAGTCCAACCACTCCCATCGTGGCCCAGATAAACAACAAGCTGTTGTCCAATCCCGAGCAAGAGTGTGACCGGGAGTCGCCTCCCCTGAATTCGCAAAGATTATTAAAACCAACCCCAAACAGCGGGTACTCCTTAATAATCTGAACGCTTTCGGTGTAATTTTGAGCCTTGGCGATTATCGAGTGAGTCCGAGTGAGAATCACGCCGTAACCAGCAGGTCGAGGAAGCAAGGTCAGCAGCAAGAAGCCAGCAACTAACAGTAAGGGACTATACTTGATAACTTTCTTTGGAATCAAAAAGACAAGCCCTGCTAAAAACGCTAGGTAACTTGCCCGAGAGTAGGTAAAAGCCAAAGTCAATACAAGAATAAGTCCAAGTCTAAGTCGTTTTTGGGAAAAGGCCAAAAGCGCGGTGAAAACTAAAATAACTCCGGTAAAAGCCGGGTCAAGAAACGCTCCCACCAAGCGATATAAGTGATCGTCCCAGTCAAAATATTGCAGCGCAGTCAAATCCGGCTGCCAAAAATATTGAATCCAGCCAAAAAAAGCGGTTGCAACTCCTACAACTAGCAGGCCTTGTGTCAACAACTTCTTTTTATCCTGGAAATTTTTCCAAACAAAGACAAAAAGAAAGCTGTAAGCAATAAAACGAATCAGATAGAGTGCAGAGGACAGAGTGAAGAGCCCGTAGTTAAGAAATAAAGAAAAAACCATGACTGCAAAAAGACTCAAGAATTTGCCAAATACTTTTGGATATCTTTTTGTAGTTAAAAGTGTATAAACAGCAATAATACCAACCACCAAGTCAGTGGAATGAATTGTTATTCCAAGCAAGTCCATACGCAGTAACTGCCCGAACGGAAATAAAATCAGATATAAAAAAATCAATTTTTCTGCCATATATACATTTTGCTCCAGGCTATAAACGAGTGCCAGCTCATGATGGCTGCAGCCACAAAACCATGGATTCCATCTAACAGTCCAAGTCTAAGAATATAGTTTAAGAAAAATTTAAATACAGGATAAGTAATTATTTTAATTATTGAGGACTTTTTCCCCTCTTTTGCATTCTCCTTTGCGTGTAAACTGCTATGAAAGTTAATCTGAGTAATAAATTGTTTCAAAGTTTGATGAGGGTAATGTACGAGCTCATTTTTAAGTGTCCCAACTCGACCTTTAACATCCCAATATTCATGCACCGCTCGTTGCCACTTCCCAGCACTTCTTTTGGCCAGTCTTAATAACTTAATATTCCCACTCTCACCATATTTTAGTTTTCTCCCCCACAGAACGTCTCTTCTTTGAATTTTGAAACTTGAAAATTGATTGTAAATTGTAAATTGTAAATTTAAAATTTCATCCCGCAAAGCGGGTGATACTACCTCATCTGAATCGATAAACAATACCCATTTACCCTGAGCTTGTCGAAGGGCAAAATTCCTCTGCGCTGCCCAATCGTTGTTTAAGTGCCTCCTGAAAATTCTCCCCCCAAATTTTTTTGCAATTCCTACTGTCTTGTCGACTGAAAAATCATCAATGACAACTACTTCTTCTGCCCAACGCACACTCGTCAAGCATCTTTCAATGACAGTTGCATTATCCCTCGTCAGCACCACAGCTGAGATGTGTATTTTCCTTGACATTTCTGATATAATATGTCTGCGAAAGCGGAGCCGAATACTACCACTATTGGCGGGTGTTCCGGTAAACCGGAGATAGGCTCGTCCCCCTATATCCAAGCAATTGGTGACGGGGGTTTTTCTTTTCAGACTTCCTTGACATAACCTGACTTCTTGCCTTTTGCCAGCAATGTCCCCATCTTTACTTCACCGGCCAAAGCCTCACGGACAAAACCAGCCAGTGCGTCTGCCAATCTTAAAATTGCGTCTGATTCCTCCTTACGTATTCCCCTCACCTTTTCCGTTCTAATTTCTTTCTCAAGGCGTCTCTTTCGCTCTCAGTAATAATAACTGAGACAATAAAAATCTTTCCCAGCGTATCCTGGCCTGTTTCATCAATGTAGCAATAAAGCTTTTTTACCGCCATCTTACCTTAAGTCTACCAAAAAAGCTAAAATTTGACAGTGAAAAGAATTGAAAAGAAAGCCTGGCCAGAATATTTTGAAAAAATTCTTTCCGGAGATAAAACTTTTGAGCTTAGACTAGCTGACTTTGATGTCGATGAAGGCGATACTCTTGTTTTACGCGAATGGGACCCAAAAACTAAAAATTATACGGGGCGAAAAATTGAAAAAAAGGTTAGCTTCGTTTTCAAAACCAAATTCCAAAAATTCTGAAGCAAACAAGATATTGCCAAGTACGGATTTCAAGTAATTGGGTTCAAATAACTATCCCACCTTCCACTGACCAACCCATTTATCCGCCTCGGTCTGAATTTTTTTTAAGGCCATGCTTCCCAAAGTTTATCACACCCCCACTTTCTGTTAAAATTATAGAATGAAGAAAACAATTATATTCGATTATGATGATACTTTGGTAAAAACAAGACAATCAAAATGGGACGCCTTAAAAGAAACAGCCAAACGATATTATAATCTAGATGTTGACGAAGAGCACATAAGACAATATTGGGGCAGGCCGTTTCAAGAAATGCTAACCGGCACTTTTAAAAAGGTCGATTCTTACGAGAACCTGCAAAAACATTATTTTAGCGTTACCAACGAGTTCCCAATGCGGGCCCATGCAGATAGTGTGAAAACTGTAAATAAACTACTAAAAAACTATCTCGTTGGAATTCTAACTGCGAGTAACCGTAAATTAGTAACTGACGATCTAACAATGCTTGGTTTCCCCATCAAAAAATTTTTTTATATACAAACAGCGGAAGACACAAATGTTCATAAACCAGACCCGAAAGTTTTTGACCCGATTTTGGCAAAGTTGAATAAATATAAAATTCGCAGATCCAACATTTTTTACATTGGAGATTCTATAAAGGATTACTTAGCCGCAAGGGGTGCAGGCCTAAATTTTATTGGTATAACTCATGGAACTACGACTTCTAAAGAGTTTGAGAACGAGGGAATAAAATACGTTAATTCTCTCAAAGGTCTCCCAGTGGCCATTAAAAATACTTTCACTCCCGGAGTGTAAGTTACTTAAAAATTTTCACCGTATAATAAACAACTAATGGAACTGAGGCCAGGGAGGCGATGATTGTGGCTAGACCTATCCCCACCAACCCATAAAGCCGGGCTAAAGGAAAAATTGCCACTGCCAGAGCAACAATGCTTACAAAAGTCACGGTGGTTAAATATTCCTGCTTTTTGACCGCCAGAAAAACCGTTCGGGCCGGATTAACCAAAGCCCGGGTAATGGCATAAATAACCAAAACTTTCAAAACAGGCACAATCGGCAACCAAACCTCACCCAAAACAATCGTCACTGCCAGTTTGGTAAAAATAACTAGAACCAGCCCACCAGGTAAAACTAAAGCGGCCGTGGCAAGGGTTGTTTTGACAAGAGCATCTTTCAATTCTTTCTTACTTTCGGAAATTTTGGCATAAATCGGTAGCGTTACCTTGCCAAAAACATCAGCCACCTCTGTTACGGGTAGGGTTGCCACTTTGTAGGCCATTTGATAAAACCCAAGACTTGTTTCTCCCAAAAACCGGCCAACAACAATGTCATCCCCTTGGCGGAAAAGATATTCAAAAATCCCAGCTCCAGTTAACCATTTGCCTCTGGAAACAATTTTTTTGAAGGTTTCAGATTCAAAAGCCAACTTTGGCCGGGGGCGTATCAAAGCATGGGTCAAAATAACTTCCAGCACGCTTCCGGCAATTAAGCCCCAAACCAAAGAAGCCGGAGTACGGGTTGTTAAAGCCACAACTATGGCAACGGCCGAGTCAAAAGTAAAGATGGCCATCCGAATCCAAAACTCTTTGCCAAACTCCAGCTCCTTTTGAAATTTAACCCGAGCGGGGCTTATAAAACCACGAATTGCTGAAACCAAACTGATAAGCAAAACCAAGTTAAGGGCCCCGGGAGCGTTAAAAAACCGTACTACCAAAGGCGCGCAGACTAAAATTAAAAGAGCAATTAAAAATCCTCGGGCAATTGAGACCAGCCAGGCCGTGTCGATGTATTTTTCTAAGTTTTCCTTTTGTTGAATCAGAAAGACATTAATCCCCGTTTCAGTAAAAACTTCCAGGAAAGCTAGAACTAAAGTAGCAATACCATATAATCCAAATTGAGCCGGTAGAAGAATCCGAGCCAAGATAACTGTACGCAACAAAGCCACCAAACGGCTGGCCACCCGAAACCCCCCCATCCACCCAAACCCCCTTGCAGTTTCTCTAACGTAACTCATTTTTTTAGTATACCAGCAACAAAGCCTCGCATCACGGCAACGTCGGAGACAAACTGCAAAACAATGCCCCAGAACCCAGCTTTGCGAAAAGCACGAAGGCAATAAATAAATAATCCAATAAACAAATAGACAAATAAGTACCAATGCCCTAATATTCCCAAAACCAACACGATTAATCCAGTCAAGTATCTTGCAAAAACCAATAAAACTTTTACATTGTGCGACTTAAATTTCTTTTCTGAATTCCACCAGATTCCCGATCTGACATCACCTTTTGCATATTCATAAATCTTAGACTGAAATTCTTGAACTGTTTCAGGCATCTTCCACTCTACCCTAGCATTTCGAACCCGGGCAATTCTTGCTCCTACCTCAATAGCTTTATGATTAAAAACTGTATCCTCAGCAGTATTTATACCTTCCGGAAATTCACCAATCCTCTCCCAAAGCTCCTTGGTAAATGCAACTGATCTTGTTGCGGGTAAAAACTTTATGTCAAAACTTGAGGGTCCGACCCCTAAGAAAGCAGCCATTGCTTTTTGCAAAGGCGTCTCACCTGTCATTTTGTAGAAACCAGCCACCAAATCAACCTCACCCGTTTCAAAAGGTTGAGTTAATTTCTTGAGCCAATTTTTCTTGGCCACACACCCCGCATCAGTCATGGCAATAATCTCATTTCGAGCAAGTTCTACTCCCAGGTTTCTTCCCCTCCCCCGCGAACATTTTTCAACCAAGAGCCTAATCCGGCTGTCCTTCTTCTGAAAATGCCGGATAATCTCAACTGTTTTATCCGCTGATCCCCCGTCAATAATTATTATTTCCTCCGGCTTTCTCGTCTGCCCAAACAACGAACCCAACAAAGCAGCAATACTATGTTCCTCATCCCTCACTGTTATAACCACCGATATTTTCATTTCTAATATCTTATCCCGTAACTAATTCGATAATTAATGCCCAAATTAATCCATAATGTTTTTTGAAGTAATAAAATCGAGACTTATTAAAATATTTTTTAAGTTTCGGATTCTTCCTCCAGTAATGGATAACTTTAGAATCAGGGTTTACAAATATCTGATAACCAAGAGCTCTTACTCGTTTTGCCAGATCATTTTCCTCAAAAAACAAAAACAGGTTCTCGTCAAACCCATCGGCTTCCACGAAAACTTTTTTCCTGATCATAAATGCACTCCCTTGCACGGCGTCTACCTTTTGCGTTGTCGTTGCAGGCGTCAACTTCAAAAAAAACTTACCCAAGAAGGAAAGTGTAAAAAGCGCTCTGGTTGGAGTAAGCTCCTTATCATCAATTTGAGAAAAGGGTTTTCCCTGGCTGTCCAATAAAATAGGAGCTACAACTGCCACCTTTTTGTTTTGATTTAAGAAATTAACCAATTTATCAATAGATCTCGGTAATATTTCAGTATCTGGATTTAATACAAAAATATATTCACCATTAGCACTCTTAATCCCTAAATTATTCCCAGCACCGTAACCCAAGTTTTTTGAAGCTTTAATATGTTTAACGCCTCGGAGATTCAAAGATTCTGCACTATTATTAACGACAATAATCTCGTACCCTAATTTTATATTTGATTTTTTAATGCTTGTTAAGCATTTAAGTAGTTTGTTTTTATCTCTATAAAAAACAATAACTATTGTAACTTTTATTTTTTGCATACAGCTATAAAATACTCCGTATCTTTTGTAATTACCTTTGTGATTGGAAAGTCCAGAGTGGATAATTTATCCTGGGCGGATCGGCCATAAAAACTTCCAAAATATCTCCAAATTAGCTCTTTCAGCCCCCTTGGCATCAATTTTCTAATACCTAATCTATCAGAATCAACTATCTTCTGCCTGACATCTTGAGATCTTAAAAATTCCACAAATGCCTCTTGAGCTTTTTTGTTCTTCTTCTGCCCGTAAATTTCAACTTTTCTAAAATGCTCTCTCAGCAATTTTACCAGCTCAAATTTTTTATACTCTCTTTTATGATATGGGCTCGTTGTAACATGAGGAAAGTTTACATTTGGAGTAGAAAGAGTAAAAATGCCATTCTTAACTAAAACTCTTTTTATTTCTTTCAAGAAGCTTTCTGGCTTTTTTAAGTGTTCGATAACTTCATAAGATACGACCATATCAAACTCTCCATCTTTAAAAGGCAACTTTTCTGCGTTACCTTTTTTAAAAGTAGGTCTGAGATAATGATTTCTAGCGTATGTTAATGTTTCGTTATTACTATCTACTCCAACTACTATTACCTTTTCTGCCAGCAGTTCAGTTCCGTAACCCGTACCACAGCCAACATCCAGAACTTTAAAATTTTTCTTTATAAGTTTGGAGGCAAAAACATATCTGGATAGGGCTTCTTGGAACAAGTAATTACTACTTATATCGGGTATCATCCTTTCATCAAAATCCATAGTTGACACATATTATAGATTAGTTAAATAATAAACTTAACCATTCGGTGTTTAAGCAATATAATTCCTCCAAATTTTTGTTAGTGGTCCTCTTAGTTTTGTGTCTCTTTACAGCCTCAGGCAAACAAGTATTTGCTGAAAGTGTTTTATTCGAGGATAACTTTGACAGCGGTTTCAATGGTTGGAACTTAATTAATAATACATGTAATTATAACGGACAACCCGCTTCATGGAACTGGATAAACAACGGACTTGAGATTAAGTTCAATAATAGTTCCTTTTGCAAAACACATATTACTCCAAATTCTCTTATAATCCCAGAAAACATTCCATACAGATACGAGGTAAGAATGAAAATAACATCAAAGAATATGGATAGAAACATCCTTTTCAAATTTAAAGATCTTAATAATTGGTATGGTTTACATACCATTGGAAATAATTTATACCTTGAGCGTGTAGTAGGAAGTTTTAACCCCCAACCAGACTTTTACGCACCTTATGTTTTTGACGACAACGGCACTTACGACTTTGCAATCGATGTAGATTTAGATCAAGTAAAAGTTTATATAAACGGCTCCTTAATAATGACTGCGAATATTAGTAACTACTTCTTGGAGAATTATAGCGCCGGTCTACGAGCAAGCACTGGAGCAAATTCATCTTCAGAGGTTTGGTTTGATAACTTTAAAGTTACGTCACTTGCACCAGACAATATTCTCCCTGTCCCCGATCTGAAGCAGTACGATCCTCTTTGGGGACTGGAGGAGTATGATGCGGCGAGCATGTGGGCGCCGGGGGCGGCGACAATTGAGCGGTGGGGGTGCGTCTTAACTTCAGCAGCAATGATTTTGCAATACTACGGTTTTCCAATCAGCCCTGGTGAATTAAATACTTGGCTTAATAGCCAACCGGATGGTTATTTAAGAAACGGTCTGGCCAACTGGCTAGCGATTTCCCGCTACACCGAGGAAAACCGCAATACCGCTGGCGAAGCGCTCGAATTTTTGCGCTATGGTGCTGATGACACACTTCTCACCAGTGAGCTTGAAGCTGCCCGGCCACCGATTTTCAAAGTCCCGGGGCACTTTGGCGTCGCTATCGGAGCCGAGGGAGCTAATTTCGCGGTTAATGACCCAGCTTCAGCAACCAACACGCTTTTATCCCAAGTCGAAGCCGACCATGGTGGCGCTTACCAAAACCTTTATTCTTATACCCTCTCTTCAACCGACCTCTCATACCTCATGCTTGTAGTTAACGAGGGTTTTGTAATTAACGTTTTTGATGCTGATGGCCACCCAGTTGGCGAGAGCGCAATTGAGGCACCATTGGAAGATGATATTGACGGTGGAGCAGATAATGGCCAGCCGCTGAATGTTTTTCTTCTACCTCAACCACCCAATGGCGAGTACGAAATTCAAATTAACGGCAATGGTTTTTATCAACTCGATAGCTATTTTTATAACCGAGAAGGCGAGGTCCACCAAGATTCTCAAGACGGCTATGCCAGCGGCCAAGATACGTTTCGGGCCAGTCTGGGTGAGGAAAATGGGATTGATGAAGAAGTCAGCTTTGAAAGTGTCATTGCTGAAATCGAGGCCGCCTGGCAAGACGGTTTGATTACCAACCGAGCTCTATACAAATCCTTGCGCAAATTGGTAGCTACGGCTCAGCGCTTTAATCAGATGCCACCGCGCTGGCACAAATACTCACGCCATTATCTGGAAATTGCCCTGCGGTATCTTGATTATTTTACACCCCGTCTAATTGATACCGAATTTTCGGAAATTCTACGCGAAGAGCTGCGGACACTTCTAAATTCGATCTAGGGCGTGGGTGAGGGGGAAGCCGAACTAGTAGACTCGGGTGTCGGTGTTATCTCCGGGGTCGCACTGGAAGTAGGTCCTGGAGTGGTAGTTGGAATTGGGCTCGGGGAAGCAGCCAAGATTTCTAAATCTTTAGCATTAGCCACAAGTAATGTATTTGTAATAGAATTAAATCTGCCTGTAGCAAAAACCCTCAAACCAATTAACTTTGAGAGATCAACTCTTTCCGGTACTTGCAGGTTAATTGACTCCGAAGCTGAGGTGAACAAAAAATATTTGGCCCCGGAGACTCTCATCGTTCCGATAAAACCAGCTTCATAAGTTATATCCGGCGTCGGTGAGGGTTCATATTTTGAGGAATATTCAAAAAACGGAATCTTAAAAGGTAAAACAAACTTTCCGATGCCAAAAGCAACCGTGACTACTATTAAAGAAATGGCAATGGCGGTCAGGGGTTTGATACGAATCCGCAGTTCCATGCCCTCATTGCCAATAATTTTCTTCCACCAACTTTTAAGGTAAGTAATGGGGTTGGCAACCTTAACGTCAACCATCGGCGGTTCTTCTTTCCGCAGGTCGGTTTTCGGCTGCTGGACTTTAACAAACTCAATCGCCACAATTTCAGTTTAGAACCAGCGAGTGCGTCTCGTCAAGCGACTTACACTCCGGGAGTGTATGAATCGCGAGCACGCTTGATAACTCCCACAATATCCGCCGTTTTTCCTGCCTGCCAAACCTGAATGCATTCTTCGAGATATCCCAAATTTTCCATCTTTATCTGAGCAATAGCCTCACCCAACCGATCCAAAACTTGATCTTTTTGGGACAAATTGTTACTTTCAAACTGCAAGACCGCGGCTACGAGATGATTGAATAGCTCCGCTTGCGTCCCATCTTGATAGTGAATAATAAAGTCATCATTTTCAGACGCCAAAGATCCCGGTTCAACACTTTCAATTTCTCGATGTTTTATTTCTGCTGTCATAAGTGGTCGTGAGAGGACTCGAACCTCTGACTTCT
>Ga0155736_107_pt1 | contig 66141 bp, 60 predicted proteins | sample RifCSPlowO2_01_FD_107390 | JGI IMG/M metagenome (GOLD analysis project Ga0155736, IMG submission 107390) | Candidatus Woesebacteria bacterium RIFCSPLOWO2_01_FULL_44_14 | reverse complement strand
TTTTAATGGCAATCCCTATTTAATGACCTTACCCCTTATTTTTGTCAACTGCCTCTCGGTTTTGTTTTTATATCTGGCTTTAAAAGATTACTTTAATAAAAGGGTGGCCCTGGTGGCCTGCCTGTTGTATCTTTTTTCCTATTCGGCGATTGTCTATTCTCGTTGGCTCAGTAACCCCGTTTTGATTCCAGCCGCCCTGAATTTGCTTTTGTTTTTTTTGGTTCGCGCCAGAAAAGATTGGCGTTTTTTATTGGGAGTAACTGCTGTCTGGGGAGTAATTTTTCATTTTTTAGCGCCGGTGGCCATTTCTTTGATTATCCCAATTGTCGTTTTTGTAATTTTTGAAAAAATTAAACTTTATCCCAAGCGGCTGGTCGCGCTTGCAGCTGTTTTGGTAGCAATGATGTCGACTTACATTTTGTTTGATCTGACTCATAATTTTGTTTTTAGCCGCGGCTTGTTAGGGAAAATTGCCACCACCTCTGGGATTAGGGCAGATCGGCTCTCTTTTGTCAATGAATTTACCAATGAAGTGGTTGATAATCTTTTTCCTAGTCAACGAGGGGGAGCTCTGGTTTTGTTTGCCGGCATTGTTGGTGCGGCATTTGCCTCGGGCCTGAAAAACAAAAGAGCCTTGATAATTTTGGGCTTTTTATTTTTCGGAGGCCTTACTTATTCTTTGATCGGTTTTGGGATCCTGCGGCATTTTTATATTACCTTTCCGATTTTTCTGGCGATTTTAGCGGGGGTGACAGTTGATTGGTTGGGCAAAAGAAATCTCAAATTAGCTGCCGGTGTCTTGATTTTGGTCCTGTTAATGGCAAATCTTTGGCAATACCGCCGTAATGTGCTGAATAATTTGCCGACCTTTATCTACCACGCTCAAAGAACATATTTGCAAGATATGAAGGATTTGATTGACTTTATGTATGCTGATGCCGCGGGCGGCGAGATTTCCTATAATTATTACACCGTACCCTATTGGCAGTTCGAAGGTTGGCTCTATTTATTCGAGACTTATGCTCTGCCCAAATATGGCTACTTACCCCAGGAGAAAAGAGCTGATGGAATGTATACGCTTATGGAGCCTAATGAGACAATCCCGGTTCACCGTGATAATTGGTACGGTGAATTTAAAAAGGGACTAGACTTGGTTTGGAGTCGCCAATTTGGCCATCTGACTCTTGAAAAGTGGGAGTATGCTGGGAATTTCTAGTTTGCTTTTGGGGTCAAGTGCCGGCTTGGTTTTAGCCAGATGGCTGGTGGCATTTACCGGTTTTAGGTTTGCCTCAACCCAGATTATTGCCGTAAGTGAGGAGCTTGCCAGGGTCAAAACTTTTGACATTTTTGATTTTGCTTTCGCTTTCATATTCACCTTAGTGTTTTTTGTTTTTAATCGGAGACTGGTCCAAAAAAGTACTAGTCGGTTTGCGAATTATTACTATTTGGCTTTATCCGCAGTGATATTTATTCAAACCCATTTTTTTGATTTTTCGTCTGGAAACGTGGTTTTAATGATTTTTTTTACCCAAGCAGTTTATTGGTGGGCCAACAGAGTTAAAACCGGCAAAATTAAATTAACAGCAGTACTTTTTGGTATAGCGGCTTATTTTGCGGCCGGTTTTGTTTTTAATTACTTTTGGTGGCCGCTTTTTATTTCACTACTTGCGGCATTTTTCTATCAAGCGTATATCAAATTTGATTTACCGAAGCGCGTTAGTCTTTTTCTGATCGTAGTTTTTTTGAGTTTCAACCCTTATTTTTATATCGGGAATTTTGACTCGGTGGAGGAAGGTTTTTGGGCCGCCTGGATTCAAAGGCTGGGCCAAGGTGAAGTTTTATATAAAGACGTAGCTACCTATTACCCGCCGCTAGTCATTTGGGGACTGAGTTTTTTTACCCGAGTTTTTGGATCCACAATTTATAATCAAAGGCTTTTTTTCCACATTTTTGAAATTTTTGGATTTTATGTTTTGTTTTTGCTGATTAGAAAAGTTGTTAAAAAACCCGTAAATTATTGGGCTGTTTTATTTTTGGCCCTCAGCTTTGCCTTTACGTCTGTAAGAAACAACGTGATGGTCAGACTTTTGCCGGCTTTGTTGTCTTTGCTATTTTTTAAAAGTCCATTTCTGGCCGGGGCCATGGGGGGGCTTTCGCTTTTTACCAGTATGGAGGTGGGGCTTGCTTTGATACCGGCTCTCTTAGTAAGCTTCCCGCTAAAGAAATTTATTCGCTTGGGAGCGGGATACTTGCTGGTGATGATCCCAATTGTCCTGATTTTGATTTTTCAGGGCGCTCTCTCCGATTTTGTCTCGCAGACATTTTTTTATAGTAAAGCCTTTTCTCTGGGCTATTTTAATACACCAGTTGAAAGAGCCATAACCACAGAATTTTTTCACTGGCACCTCTTTTATCAATATTTGGGTACGACCGCGGCCATGTGGGAAGTGGTGAGGGGGGTATTGCTTCTTGGTCTAATCATCGTGGTGGGGATGAAGAATAAACTTGTTTTTTCAATGATCATTTTTTCACTTCTTCTTTTTCGAGTTTATCTCGGCCGTTCAGACTGGTATCACTTACTTTTTGTCGCCCTCCCAGCCCTGCCGGTGCTCTTTTATCTGATTGAAAAATGGACTAGTAAGGTGGGAATAAACGTGGCGTTGATTTTTCTTTTTCTTTTTGTTTTGGGCGGTCAATGGACTCTTGGGAGTGAGAGCTTTTTAAGCAAGAAATTAGTAAGTATAGAGAAGTTTGGGCGAGCAGTGGGCAGTTACCAGCCCTTTAATCTGGAAAGGGCTAAGGTGCTTGTAGGAAGTGAAAGCAATGTGAATGATATATCAAAAACCGTGGGCTATATCAAAGACAATACCACCGTAAATGAGACGATCTTTGTTTTTCCCTGGGGTCCGGAGATTTACTTTTTAGCCGACAGGAAAAATGCCACTCGGTTTGATACTCCTTATTCCTTTTTTTCAAATGAGTATCAGAAGGAAATGGTTGATAGCTTAAAAGAAATGGAGCCGAAGCTGATAGTTTACGAACCAAACAAAAGATTTGGCAATTTATCACCGAAAGATTTAGAATTAATCAACAGCTATATTGTTGAAAATTATATACCAATCACATATTTTGACACATACGTGATTTACGGGAAGGATAAATGAAAAATAAAAAAATGCTCTCGGCCGCCCTCAAACCGAAGCAAATTGTTTCTCTAAGTTTTCAACCCTTTCCTCCAAATTATCGTGCTCTTCTCTTGTGGGTGCATCATCTTCAAGCTCCGCAAGCTGAATCCCTAGTCTGTCAATCCGTTTGCCATTTTTCTTTACTTCGCTTCGAACACTTATTACATCCTCACGGACCCCTTTAATGTCCTCGCGAATAGCTACTTGCCCGTCAAGAATTGCCTGAAGTATTCTGTTATCCGCCATAATTTATAATAGCACACTCTGCAACTGTTTCTATTATCTTCGGGAACAATACGCGACCTGCAAAATGATATACTCAATTTATGCGCATTGTCATAATAGAATCAGGTGATACTGCTTCCGCGCTTGAAGTAGCTGAAAGTTCAAGGAGCTATTTTGAAACTGGTTTTGAAGACTTAAAAAAAGACTTGACGAAACATATCTTGTTTGGTGCCTTTGTGGACAAGAAGATGATCGGATTTATTACTTATAGGGAAAATAGTTCTGATGTTATAGAGATAAGTTGGTTGGCTGTAATGCCGAAATATAGGAACAAAGGTGTTGGCAGCCAGCTAGTTAATGATTCACTTAAGCAATTAACAGGCGGATATAAAATTTGCGAAGTCAAGACCTTGGCAGGAACCCATGAAGACAAGGGTTATGCCAAAACTAGAAACTTTTACAAGAAACTTGGTTTTATTTCCCTGGAGATAATTGACCCGTACCCAGGCTGGGATAAAGACAGCCCCTGTCAGATTTTCGTTAAATCATTATGGTAATTTCTAGATTTGTTTCATCCAAGCTTATTTCGTTATACAATAGGTCTTAGTGAAAAATAAAAAAATACTTCTTTTGGTGATTCTCGCCGTTGCCATGTTTTTGAGGCTTTATAAAATTTCACAAGTTCCGGTTAGCTTGTTTGGTGATGAGTTAGATGTGGGCTATCAGGCCTATTCGATCCTTAAAACCGGTAAAGATTATTACGGCAATCCCTGGCCAATTCATTTTCAAAGCCTGGCTGAGTATCGGACTCCGTTGTATTTGTATTCAGCGGTACCTACGGTTGCTGCGTTTGGCATTAGCCCCCTGGGAGTGCGCTTGCCGGCAGTATTGTTTGGTATCCTGTCAATTTGGATTTTCTATCTCTTAATTAAACAATTATTTAAAGATGAAAAACTGGCACTTTTGTCAGCTGCTGTTTTAACCTTTTCCCCCTGGCACATTCAGTACAGCCGAGCAGCCTTTGAGGTGACACAACTACTTTTCCTGCTTCTTCTTAGTCTTCTTTTATTTTTCAAGTCATTTAAAAAAGGCAAGTATCTGTGGCTTTCTGCGGCAAGCTTTGCCCTAACTCCCTGGGTTTACTCAACCGTAAAGCTTTTTACACCCCTGTTGCTAGTTTTTCTTTTTCTGATCTGGCACAAGGAGATTTTGAAGCTTCCTAAAAGATCTTTGCTCATTGCTTTTTGCTCGCTGCTTCTTATTGGTGGGCCGATTGCATATAGCACTGTCTTTGGCGGTGGAGGTCAACGCTTTGGCTACATCAGTGTCTTTACCGACCCGACTGTGGAAACGGAAGTGGGGGTGGACCGTGAACTTGACGCTCACGTCAGGGGAGAAACAGGAATTGGTTTGTCTCCCACACTTACCGACCGCTCCTTTCATAATAAATTCACTTTCTGGGGGAGCAACATCTTGAAAAATTACTTTCAGCCTTTTTCAACGGATTTTCTTTTTGTTAAGGGAGACTTGAATCTGCGGCACTCAATTGAAGGCGTGGGGCAGTTTTACATGGTAGAGGCAATCACTCTTATTTTGGGGGTGGTATTCTTTTTCTCAAGTAAAGCTGATTGGAAAACAAAGGCTTTAATTGGCTTTTGGATACTGGCAGGGGTTATCCCTGCAGCCATTACCAGGGATGGGGGACGCCACGCCACCCGCTTGATTGTAATTTTACCGCCTCTGGCTTTTTTAATCGGTTATGGCTTGTCTAAAATTACTGGTTACCGGTTACTGATAACTGGTTACCTACTGCTTTTTGCAGCAAATTTTATTGCCTATCAGCACAACTTTTGGGTCCATAATCCCTGGTATAGCGAGCGCTGGTGGCATTCCGGTTGGGATCCTGCGATCCACGCGGTTAGTGATTTAGGGAAAGACTATGACCGGGTGGTTATTACCATGTCGGACGAGCCGCCCTGGACATTTTTTGCCGCGCACATGATGTATGATCCGGTGGCCTGGCAAGCAAATTTCCCAACTGAGAATTGGTATGACGATACCATTTTTGGCAGAGTAACCAAGATTGATAAATATACCTTTGCCTCAATGCCGGGAGATGGGATGTATTCCTGGGGGAAAGTGCTGGATAATAAAACCCTGTATCTGGCCAGTGAGAAGGAAGTGGGCATTAATCTCATACTGGAGCCGGACCGCACCCCGTCAGACTTAAAACTCGTAAAGGCCATCCCTTACCCCTCCGGCCTCCCTGCTTTTTATTTGTTAAGTGGGAAAGAAATATGAGTGAAGCACGGGATATTGAGTTTGAAATCTCACAAGATAAAATGGAGCAGTTGAAAAGCCTTTATCCTGAGAGGGTTGACAGTTATGTTAAGTTTTTGAAAGAGGCCGTGACAGAAGGTGGAGGTGAGCTGAAAGATTCTACTGATATATTACAAAGGCTTTTGAACAGTGAAAGAACTTTGAACCAAAGAACAATAGATGACTTGGATGGTTACTTTCGGAAAGCTAAAGAATCTCCTAAAGATATTGTCGCCCAGGTTCGTGACTATTTAAGATTTTTCTTTAATGTTAATGATAGAGATGGGTGGTTACGGTCAAAAGGTTTCCATATAATTGTTTATGGCTCTATTCAATATAACGACCCACGTAATTTGGATGCTGATGTTCTATTAGTCGGGGAATATATTTTAACTTTGGAACCTGAGAATAGAAAGCTGATTCGATCAATGGACGATGGCTTAAAAAGTCAATGGAAAACACGAGATTTTGGGGAGGAACCACATCTGTCTATTTTTTCTCTAGATTCGATTGAAAATGTGGCAGATGCAATAGATACAAATGTTTTTGATTTTGACGTAGCAGCAATGGACGCCTCAACCGCACTGACAGGGATGCCATTATATGATCAGGACAATGAATGGTTCAGATACTTTAGGGGACGTTTGAGAAAAGTGGTTGAAGCTGACCCTCTTTTGACGATATTGGTAAATAGAGAAATAGAATCTTGCCTTGCAAATCGGGAAGAAAGAGTAAGAGCAAGATGAAAAAAAGAGTTGTTTTTTTCTTGCGATCAAAAACTTTTAAAAAAATAACTATAGTTTTATGGGGAGCGTTATTCTCTTTAGGTCTTCTAGGTATATTTAGACCAGAACTCTTTTTGAAATTTGGATATTTGGGAGTCTATATCTTTAACCTTTTTGGGCCCGGTACCTTTCTGGTTCCTTCATTATCGCGGCACATGAATGTGGCACTGCTTGCTTTTGCAACTGCTGCCGGCATGGCCACCAATGATAGTGTCGCATTTGTGGTAGGTAGAAATGGGGATGTAGTTTTTCCAAGGTCAAAGAAAATTGAACGAGTTGAGAAGGGATTACATAGGTGGGGGCCATGGGCGTTGTTTGTTTGGTCTTTGATTCCATTCCCATACGACATTATTGGAGTAATTGCCGGTTACTTGGAATTTACTTACAGGAGTTATATTATCCCAACTTTCTTGGGGAAATTTGTTAGGTTTTTATTACTTGGTAGCGGCGTTGTAACTTTCTTTGGCAAGGCTATTTAAGAAATAGAGTATGAAGTCAATGGTTTTTGAGGATAGAATCTATGGTCAAATCAGAATTGATGATCCGATGATTCTGGAGTTGATTAGAAGTAGACCTTTCCAGAGACTCAAAAAAATAAATCAATATGGCGGGGTAAATTTTATTTACCTTGATAAATATCAAATCTCTCGATACGAGCACTCAATCGGGGTTTGGTGGGTTTTGAAAACACTGGGGGTAGATTTGGAAACTCAAATAGCTGGACTTCTTCACGATGTTGGCCACGCCGCCCTTTCACATATGGTGGACATGGCGATGTCGGATGAGTACGAAGATTATCATGAACGCAATCGCCACCGAATTGACGATTGGGAAGATATAAATAAGATACTTCGCCGCCACAAGATCAGGATTGGGAACCCAGACGATTATCCAGAAATAAAGAAGTCTTTGCCAGATATTGGTGCTGACAGATTTGATTATGCAATCAGAGACTATGTTGGCGCAACTAATAAAAAGCGCTCTCTGGGGTTAAAGGCTCTCAAGGCAATAAGGTTGGAAGGCCGAGATGTTGTTTTTACAAACACAAAAGTAACTAAAGAGTTTGCTTTGACCGGCCTTCAAGCAATGTGGTTTGTGATTTACGAGCCCAGCGTGGCGGTAGTTTATCAAGCAGTTATTGAAATGATTCGCTTGGGCGTCAAAGACGGGTGGATTACTGAAGACGATCTTTTCGAAAACGATAGTTTTTTGTTAACCAAATTTAAAAGAAACAGAAATAGAATTCCAGCTCAATATGTGAATATTTTCCTGAAACCGTTTATTGTAAAGAATGGTTCTCAAGAAGATCACGATTTTCACCATGTTAAATTAAAGGCACGGTTTTTTGACCCGACCGTTTTAACTGAAGGTCATAAAGTAAGGCTTTCGAAAGTTGATCGCGATTTTGCTCAAGAACTAAAACACTGGATTGATATTTTTGAGAAAGGCAAAAGTGGACAGTATTACAAAATAGCATTTTTATGAAGGTTAAATTTACTAAATTTTTTAAATTTGAGGATTGGTGGATGTGGTTGGTGCCGGTGGGGTTAACTTTGCTTGTTTTCAGAAAATTCTTTTTTGAGGGGGCGATACCTATCCCTGCGGATATTTTGACTGGGGCGTATTATCCCTGGCTTGATAATTTTAGGATTCCTGTTAAAAATCCTTTACCCAGTGACGTTTTCTCCATTATCTATCCCTGGCGAATTTTGGGAATGAATATAATGAAGACTGGTCACCTGCCGCTTTGGGATGATACGATTTTGCTGGGAGTACCGCTTTTTGCTAATTTTCAAGCTGCACTAGCCAACCCCGTAAATATTTTCTTTTTTGTTTTGGATAATCTTACTGCCTGGGCGCTGCAGGTAATTTTACAGATCCCGCTTTTGATTTTGACGACCTATCTTTTTTTGCGAAATTTAAAGCTTTCCCGCCGCGCTAGTCTTTTTGGTGGCCTTTTATTTGCTTTTAGCGGTTATGTTCTGGTTTGGCTGCAATACAACACTATTGTCTATACCCTTATTTACTTTCCTTTGCTTTTGCTGCTTGTCGACAAGATAGTCGCCAAGCCAAAAATAATTTACGGTTTTTTATTTGGTCTTTTTCTGGCTCTGCAAATTTTTTCCGGTTATCCTTTAACTTCAATCTATACGCTTGCAGCCGCGGGTTTATATTTCCTGTGGCGACATTTTGAAAACAAGACTGACTTTTTAAAAAAATCTGGATTGCTATTTTTAGGCGTTATGAGCGGCCTGGCACTAGCCGCAGTGCAAATCTTACCGGCCAAAGAACTGTCTGACCTGTCTATCCGTCAATTTGATACCACGGCTGTAGCCGCTAATGTTAAATATCTTCCTTTTGGTAAACTTGTATCCTTTTTCGCGCCCGACTATTTTGGGAATCCGGCAACGGCTAACATTTGGGGAGTGGGGGGTTATGACAATTTTGCATTCAACATTGCGGCCGTTGGAATTTTTTTCTTTATGTTAGCTTTGGTTACACGAGTTGCTTTCCGGAAACGAAATGCTGTCTTTTTAATTTTTATCTTACTGGCAATTGCCTGGGCAACCAAAAACCCTATTAGCCAGTTTTTAGAAGGTATTTCTGCGGCTTCGGCCAACACGAGAGTTTTATTTGTTGTTTCTTTTACCGCTTCGGTTCTTTCCGCGCTTGGTTTTGACTGGGTGAGTCAAAATAAAACAAAACTTTGGCAAAAAGCTGTACCCGTTATTGGCTATGGCATTCTAGTTGCCGGCACTTTACTGGGTTACCGCTTTTTTCAAAACATGAAGGAAACGCTTAGTTTGATTGATGTCTGGGATCCGCTGATAACTGAGAGTGGCCGGGTGGGAATAGTTTTGCTGATTGAGGATTTTGCCAAACAAATGCTTGACCTGAATACCGCTTTTCGCAATTTGGCAATTCCGGCTTTTGTTGTTTTACTGGCTTTCTTTGTTGTTTTCATAAAGAATAAAACGATACTGTTTATCTTTACTGTTGGCCTTTTAACGCTTAGTGTCGGTACCTCTTTTGATAAGTATTTGTCTTTTACTAAGAAAGAATGGGTTTTTCCCGAAACGCAGGCAATTGACAAATTAGTCAACCAAACAGGGGAACACCGATTTGAAAAAGAAAAAGCTGAAATTTTGCCCCAAAATACTTGGAGCGCCTACGGCTTGAAGTCATCATCCGGTCAGTTTACCCATACTCCACTTTCAACCGCCAGATACTTGAACCTAATTAACACCAAAGCTCTAAAAGACGAAGTTTTGTCCCGCTACAGCTATATTGAGGCGACGAAATCTCCCCTTTTTGATACTCTGGATATTGACTATTTTGCGGCCCTTAACCATGACGTCAAAAAGTCCGTTCCCAGTAAGGGTGGCAGACCATTTCCGTGGATAATTCCGAATGACTTTGAAGAGGTTTCCAATATCGACACAGTTAGAATCTATAAAAACACCGGCAACCTGGGTTCTTCATGGCTGCCGGAGGAGATTGTTTGCGAAAAAGACATTAAAGTTATTGCCGAGAAGTTGATTGCCGAGGATTATACCCCGGCGACAAAAGTTTTTGTTGACTGTGATTCTCCCGGCCACTATAAAATTTTCTCCCGGGCTAACTATCCCGGTTGGAAAGCTTTTGTAGAAGGGCAAGAAAGAGAAATAAAAACCGCCAACATTGCTCTTATGGCAGTTCCCGTTGAGGATGGGCAAGAGAAAGTAGAATTTGTCTACCGCCCTCAAAGTTTTGCCACAGGCGCCAAAATTTCCCTGGCTACGGTCGGGTTGTGGGGATTATACTTAGTCAAACGGAGGTTCATTGCCTAAGAAATTAATTTTTATTTTTCTACTGGCTCTGGTTTTGCGACTTTCTTTAGTTGGTTTAGCCCACCATGGGGATTTGAATAACAATATCAGCTGGGCGAATTTGGCTTTTGAGCGGGGACTGGTAAATTTTTATGAGGGGAGCAACTGGCCTTATTCCGTACCCAACCAACCTCCACTTTACATTTTAGTATTTACCACCATAAGAGCCGTTTCTTGGTTTTTTGGCGCTAATATGGAGTGGCTGGTCAAAATTCCCGGGATATTGGCCGACTTGGGGATTGCCTGGCTTATCTATAAGTATTCTAAGCGTTGGTGGCTGGCAGCTATTTGGTTAGTTAACCCCGTTAGTTGGTATAACTCCGCAGTTTGGGGCCAAACCGATGCGGTCGTGAATTTTTTGGGTTTGCTGGCTGTTTTTGCGCTTTTAGACAAAAAACTGGTTCGCATGAGTATTTTTTATAGTCTGTCTATCTTGTATAAGCCATCACTTGTAATTTTTGCCCCAATTCTGGGTTTTGTGGCACTTAAACAAAAGCACCATTTAGGCAAGTGGTTAGATTCGGTAATTGCCATTGGCGTAACTGCAGCTGCGGTTTCGGTTTGGTTTCACCCGACAGACAATTTGTTTAGTTGGTTGTTTAATTTGTACCGGGACAGAATTTTGCCGGGGGAGATTGGTTATCTAACCGCCAACGCTTTTAACTTCTGGTGGTTGGTTAATCCGGGGAGGGTACTAGACAGCACCCTCTACTGGAATTTGTCGGCACGGACTTGGGGATTCATGATAGTCATTGTTGGTATGGTTACATTGTTACATGGTTTAATCAGGAAATATTCAGATAAAAGATTTCTGTCTGTATTGGCGGTCGTCTCACTTGTGACTTTTCTGTTTCTAACTCGCGTCCACGAACGTTATCTCTTTCCCTTTTTCCCCTATGCGACCTTATTGCTTATGTCTCCCGGGGTGGCCCTGCCCTATATTATTTTATCACTCACCCATTTATTGAATCTTTATCACCTCTTCTGGGCACCATCTATCCCGGCCTTGGAAGCTCTTTATACCCACACCTGGTTTGCGAAAATTTTGTCTACAATTAATATTGGAGTCTTAATCTATTTGTTTAGGCAATACAATGTATTCACTCGGAAAATTAAATAAAGAACAACTTGATGGCCTTGCAAAATTCAATTTTGATCTGGCCAGATCTGCATTCATAGTGGCCGTTCTGCCGGCGCCGGCTATTCCAGAGGATAAGTTAGCACCACTAAAGATGCTTGTTGGTTTATTTTGGGGCCTTGCATTTACTTATCTGGCTTTGCTAGTATTAAAAATTAAGGAACGGATAAAATGACTGTCAGCGAGCTTTTTTTACAACTATATAATACGGGCATTTTGGCTCTGGCAATCATGGCTTTGGCGATGGCCATTGTCATCTACCCTCAACTCCGCCAAACTTCTAGTAAGAAAAAATAATTTGTTATACTTCTGTTAATGGCGAGTAAATTACAAATGCTGAAACAAATTTATTCCTTTTTGGCTGGAGTTTATCCAGGTAATTGGCAAACCAGATGGGGAAAAACACCTTACATGTCGTCTTTTGCTGATCAGGAGGATATTAATAATTTTGTTTTCTCAAAAGGAAAATTTGAGTCGGTGCCGGGACACGTCTGGGCTTGTATTGGATTGTGGATGCAACTAAGGAGAATTTGCCCAAATTTAAATAAACTGGTAGATTCCGAGGAGATTTACGAGCGGCTTTGGGCTCACGATATTGGTGAAACAGAGATGGGAGATATTTCTTTGGCAGTTAAAATTCATGGACGGTTGGATGAGGGGAAGATGGATGAACGAAAAGACTTTATTAAACTGACAAGCTCGCTACCATCGCGAGAAGCGAAGCTCTTACTTGGATGGTTTGACGAGTTTGAGGGAGTTAGCGAGAAAGAAAACTTGTTGGAAACTTTGGTTGCTAGGTGGGTAGATAACCTGCAGGGAGACCATTTTGCTCTGGTGTTTGGCAATGATTTATCAAGGCATTCTGAAACAATCGAAAAAATTGTCAAAAAACGCTCCGCTGCTCGCTCACGGGCTTTGGTAGATTACCTTGGGAAGTCTGGAAAGAAAAGAGCCGCGAACGAAGTATGGGAAATCACCAAGGCCCACATCCAAATTATTCAAGAGGCGGGAATTAAGATTAACCCTGCTATAATAAAAGCTAATGAGGCATAGATGGCTTCTTACTGGGATTATCTTACTTGCTTTGGCGCTTCGGGTCATTGGGATATCCACTTATCCTGCGGGATTTTCAGCCGATGAAGTGGGCCAAGGTTATACTGCCTATTCAATTTTAAAGACCGGTAAAGACGAATGGGGGGAGTTTCTCCCTCTTGCGCCCCGGTCCTACGGTGACTATCGCGCACCGCTTTACACTTACTTAACAATACCCAGTGTAGCAATCTTTGGCTTGACAGAATTTGCGGTTCGGCTTCCAAATGCTCTTGCCGGCACTGCTGCTGTAGGGGTAGTTTATTTTTTTGTTCTTGAGGTTTTTAAAAAACGCAAGGTTGCCATCTTTTCTGCTTTCCTTTTAGCGATTAGCCCCTGGCACGTCACGCTTTCGCGCGGTGCGTTTGAGCCGAATTTACCAACTCTTCTGATACCGCTTGGTTGGTTGCTCTTTGAAAAGGATAAGAAAGACAAGTGGTTAATGATTTTATCGGGTTTAACTTTCGGTTTGGCGCTTTTTTCCTACTACTCAGCCAGATTTCTGGTTCCTGTTTTAGTTTTTGGCCTTCTTTACGAGTACTACCGAAAGGCCAAGAAATTGCCATGGGGGCTACTGGTCACTTTTGGCGCTTTTGCCTTAATTGCTGGCTACACGATGTTTTATGGTGGCGGCACCCGGTCGTCCGATGTGGCCATAACCAGTCCCACTCACGGTTGGGGAGCGGTTTCGGACAAGCGATACGAAGCAATTCTTCTGGGGTTACCAGACTTTGTTTCGAGGGCGTTTAACAACAAGTTAACTTATACAGTTGGCGAATTTACCAAAAGCTATTTATCTTATTCTTCCCCTCAATTTTTGTTTACCAATGGAGCAGGGGAAGCTACCTATGGCATGTTTCCTGGCCAGGGTTTACTTTATTTGATTGAAGTGCTCTTTCTGGGTAGCTTTTTGGTTTTTTTAACCAAAAATTTCAAAGCATTTCCCAAGTTAATTCTCCTGTGGCTTTTAATTGCACCAATTCCAGCTGCGCTTGCTAAAGGGCCGGGTTTTGCCGCCAACCGCGTGGCTCTTGCCATGCCGTTTGTCCAGATAATTCTGGCTCTTGGTGCCATTGCGCTTTTGAAGAGAACTCCAAAGGTGGTGTTTCTGGCAGTTTACAGTTTGATGCTGGTTTTATTTTTGGAAAATTATTTCTTTCATGCCCCTGCCGCTAATGCTCGGTCAATGAGTTATGGCTGGCGTGAGATTATGAACTTTGTGAACGAAAATAATGCTAAATATTCTAAAATCGTGGTCAGCAGGAATTTTTCTGAACCCCAAATGTTTGTCGCTTTTTATGGAAAAATGGACCCAGGTGTTGTTCAGAAAGAATCATCAGATTGGCTAAGATATGAAGAGCAAGGTTTAAAATTCGTGGATCAGTTGGGAGAATATAGCTTGGGTAAATTTCTTTTTACCTCAATTGAAAACTCATCGCCTCAGGAGGGCGTTTTGCGGGTGGGCAAACCAGAAGAATTTAAGGCCGGCGCTAGGGTGGTACAAATTATTGCCTATCTCGATGGCAAGCCAGCAATCTTATTAGTTGAATGAAAAAACATATTTTGATAGTTCTCATAGTCGCTTTGGCGTTTTTTCTGCGGATTTACAAAATATCTGCCAATCCTTCGGCATTAAATTGGGATGAAGTTAGTCACGGCTATAATGCCTATTCGATTTTAAAAACAGGCAAAGACGAGTGGGGAAAACCCTTCCCGATAATTTTCCGGGCCTATGGTGATTATAAACTCCCGGTTTATATTTATTTGATAGCCATATCGGAGTTTTTCTTTGGCTTGAATGAATTCGCGGTTCGTTTACCTTCGGTTCTCGCCGGCACAGGCGTAGTTTTATTTACATATTTATTGGTTAATGAGTTATTTAGAAGCAAAAAGACAGCACTCCTTGCGGCGTTACTTATGGCCGTCGAACCATGGAGTTTATTTTTGTCCCGCGTTGCAGTCGAGGCCAATGTTGCTTTGTTTTTCATTATTTCCGGGGTTTATTTCTTCGTAAAAAAGAAATACTTACCGGCAATTTTGCTTTTAGGCGTTTCCGTATGGACTTATAACTCAGCTCGAGTATTTGTTCCTTTGTTGCTTGCTTCTTTGCACATAATTTACAAACCAAAGCTAACTACTAACTACTTACTACTAGCTACCGTTTTCCTCGTTCCCATGTTCTATCAATTAATCAACCCGGTTGGTCAGGCCAGATATGGGGCTGTAAGGATTCTGGACGAGGGGACTATTGCTCAAATTGTTGAGAATCGAGCCGGGCTTAACTTGCCGTCGCCAATCCCGCGATTGGTCCATAATAAAGCGACGTACTTTGTTAGTATTGTTTGGTCAAATTACTTTACTCACTTTAATCCCGATTTCTTGTTTTTCAAAGGCGGTAGCCATTATCAGTTTAATGTTCCGGGCCACGGTCTTTTATATTGGATTAACGTACCCTTTTTATTATTGGGATTTTATCTTTTGGCTCGAAATTTCAAAGAAAAATCTTCTCAATTAATTTTAGTTTGGTTAATTTTGTCTCCGCTTGCATCAAGCCTGACTCGGGAAGCTCCCCACGCTTTAAGAAGTATTGTAATGCTGCCTGCACCGATGATTTTGACAGCTTTGGGTGTAACCTACTTATTTAAGAAACCAATTACTTTATTAATATATATCATTATAGTGGCCGTGTTTACGGGCAGCTATTTAAGAAATTATTTTATCAACTATCGTCAGGAGTACTCCTGGAGCTGGCAATATGGTTATAAGCAGGCAGTAACTTACATCAAGGAAAATTATGAGAACTATGACAAAATAATCGTAACCAAAAAGTATGGTGAACCCCATGAATTTTTACTATTTTGGTGGCCGTGGGACCCGGCTATCTACCGGAGTGATCCGAATCTGAACCGTTTTTATCAATCGAATTGGTATTGGGTTGATAGTTTTGACAAATTTTACTTTGTTAACGACTGGCAAGCGAAAGATTTGGTTTTGGAAAGTGGGGGAGATATTAATTGCGCAGATTCTAGTTGTTTACTAATCACAAGCCCAGACAACGCCCCTGAAGGTTTTAGTAAAATAGAAACAATTAATTTTTTGGACAACACACCGGCTTTTGAAATATATGCGAATTAATAAAAAGATATTATTGGTTACGATCTTACTTGTGGCTGCGGTTTTGCGGATATATAAACTGGGGGCTAATCCGCCACATTTAACGCCTGATGAAGCGGCATTGGGGTACAATGCCTATTCAATCCTGAAAACCGGGCGGGATGAATACGATGAACTCTTACCGATTGTTTTTAAGTCTTTTGGAGATTACAAGCCCGGTCTTTACGTTTATTTAACAGTTCCTTCCGTAGCGGTTTTTGGTCTGACGGAATTTGCGGTTCGCTTGCCATCTGCCTTGATGGGAGTTCTAGCAGTGTATCTTCTTTATTTGATAATTAAGAAATTGTTCCATTCACTGGAAATTATCGCCAGCCTTATGCTGGCAATCTCCCCCTGGCATATCCACTTCTCTCGCGGCGCCTGGGAAATAAACCTGTCTCTTACTCTTGCTCTAGCTGGCATTTATATGTTTTTACTTTCTCTAAAGAATCAAAAGTATTTAATTTGGTCTGCGGGATTATTTGGTCTCACTCTCTTGACTTACCAGGGCGCAAAGCTATCTACGGCAATTGTGATTTTGATTCTTTTGGCACTTCATTTAAAGAAAGTACTTAAATTCAAACGAAAAGTTTTGTTTGCAGCCGGGCTCTTGGGCTTGACCATCGCGCTGCCGGTGATTTTGACCCTTTTTTCCGGCCGAGCCGGGAGGCTGAAAGTTTTTAGCGTTTTTTCCTACCGCCGTCCGGCGGAGTATTTGCAAACTCAATTACAACAAGGCGGCGAAAAAGTTGGTGAAGTGAGTTATTATTTGTTTCATTCTGAAACACTGAGTATCGCGCGGGGCATTTTGGGTAGATATTTTAATCACTTTTCCGGCCGCTTCTTGTTTTTTGAAGGTGACTGGCAAAACCCCCGCCACAGCGTTCCAAATCATGGGGTTTTGCTCTTGGCTGATTTGGTTTTTCTTCCCTTTGGTATTTTTTATTTGATCAAAAATTGGAAAGTGAAAGAATCAAAGTTTATTTTTCTGTGGTTGCTGCTGGCTCCTTTGCCTGCTGCCCTTTCGCGTGATCAAGTTCACGCCGTTCGGGCCTACAACATGGTTATTCCGTTTGTGGTGATATCTGCTTTGGGGGTAGTTACCATTGCTAAGCGGTTACGGGTTACGGGTTGTGCGTTGGTAATTTTCCTGATAGCCGGGAGTTTGATCTACTATCTTGATAGCTATTTTGTTCATCAGCCAAAGCACAACAGCCAATATTGGGAATATGGATACAAACAGGCCGTTGAGGTGGCAGTGGCGAACAAAGATCGCTACACCAAAGTCCATTTCAGGCAATCTTTCGCCCAACCATACATATATTATCTTTTCTTTACCAAATATCCGCCCGCGGATTATCAAAAGCAGGCTCACTTAATCGAGAGTGAATACGGCGATGTCGGCCGGGTAGAACAGATTGACAATATCTACTTTTTACCGATTGATTGGACTCTTAATCGTGGTGACAGCGGCACGCTTTTTGTTGCCGATCCTGTCCGAATCCCACCCCAGGACTCAAACAGTGAAATAGAATTTGAAATCGTGAGCGAGGTTAAATATTTGGATGGAAAATCAATTTCACAGAGGGTTGTGGGAGTAAAATGAAAAAACTAATTACTAGTTACTGGTTACTAATCGCTGTTTTGGTTTTGGCAGCCTTCTTGCGCTTTTGGCGACTTGGTAGTTTTCCAGCTTTAAATGCCGATGAAGCGGCATTAGGGTATAACGCTTACTCACTTATTCAAACCGGCAAGGACGAACATGGTAATCCCTGGCCGATTCATTTTCAAAGCTTTAATGACTACAAACCGGGTTTGTATGTGTATCTTATTGTTCCATTCATAAAATTCTTTGGCCTAAACGCTTTATCGGTGAGGGCCCCTGGAGCAGTTGTAGGGGTAGCCACAGTTTTGGTGATATACTTGCTTGTTCGAGAATTACTTCAGGGGTTATCCCTGAAGTTGCCGCTTATCGCGGCGGCGCTGTTGGCAATTTCCCCTTGGCATTTGCATTTTTCCCGTGGTGGGTGGGAAGTTGGTGTTGCGACTTTCTTTATCACCTCAGGGATCTATTTATTTCTTAAAAAACGTTATTTACTCTCGGTTTTTGGTTTTGTTTTGTCTTTCTACACTTACCACGCAGCCAGGTTGATAGTGCCACTTTTGGGCCTGGGGCTGTTACTAATTTATTGGAAAGAAGTTAAAGGTAGCCTTAGGAAGATCCTAGCTGCCGGACTTGTTGGGGTGGTTTTAGTTCTTCCACTGGCTCGTGATTTAACCACTGGAGCAGTGGCCAGTCGGGCTGCGGGTGTAGGGCTTTTCGCTGATCAGGGGCCACTTGCCAGAGTCAATGAACAAAGGGGCGAGCACACAAATTTAGCCGGACTGTCGGCAATTTTCCTGCACAATAAAGCCGTTAATTATGGTCTTGCCTTTGCTCAAAATTGGGTGGAACACTTTTGGGGAGACTTTTTGTTTATCAGTGGTGATGAGATTCAGCGAAACAAAGTTCCTGAGTTGGGGCAGCTGTATCTTTTTGAAATTGTAACTGTAGTTGTTGGTATTGGCGTTTTGATCAAACAAAGTGATAGAAGCGCAAAGATTATATTTTGGTGGTTAGCAGTCGCCCCAGTTGCAGCTGCACTTACTTTTCAGTCACCCCACGCCCTGCGGTCTCATAATATGATCATTCCTCTAACGCTTGTTAGTGCGATAGGAATGGTAACAATGGTTAAATGGTTAAATGGTTACAGCGTTAAAAGATTACGCGTTGCGGGTTACGGGTTGCTGACTTTTGTTGTAATCTGGAGTTTCCTAAGGTACGAGCACGAGTACTGGGTGCATATGGCCAGAGAATATCCCTTTTCTTCACAATACGGGGTCAAAGAATTGGTAGGTTATATTAAAAGTGAGGGTAGTAAGTATAATGAAATAATTATTACTGACCGCTACGATCAGCCCTATATCCTGACCCTTTTCTATCTACAGTACCCGCCGGAAAAATTCCAAAGTGATCATCAACTGACCGGGCGCGACAACTATGGATTTTCTACCGTGAGGTCCTTTGACAAGTATAGGTTTCGGTCAATTAAATTTGATGAAGAACGCCCAGATAGCCCCAGGGCTCTGATAGTAGGAACAGATAAAGAAATTCCTGATGAAGCCAATGTGATAAAAGAGATTTACGGGGAAAACGGCTACCTATATTTCCAGGCAGTAGCGAATTGATATGAAATTAAGTGTCGTACTAGCAACCAGAAATGAGCAGGAAAATATCGGGCCTTGTCTAAAATCAGTACGTGGAATTGCTGATGAAATAATTGTTATGGATGAGCGTTCAACCGACAGAACCAAAGAGATTGCCGAATCTTTTGGGGCTAAGGTATATGAAGTAAAGCATGAAGAGATTTTTCACAAAACCAAACAAAAAGCTCTTGAAAAAGCAACCGGCGATTGGATACTTCAGCTAGATGCGGATGAACGAGTAACTCCAAAGCTGGCAAGGGAAGTTAAGCGAGTATTGGGTGGTAAGGTATTTGAAAGTAAAAACAAACTTTTCGGAAGACACCAAAAATCAGTTGAAAAACTTTGGGGAAAAACTTGGTGGGACGAAGGTGAGGTTGTAGCTTATTTTATTCCCAGAATAAACATGTTTTTGGGCAAACCGTTAATTCACGCCGGTGTTTACCCCGATGGAGTGGTCAGGCTTTTTAAAAACGGTAGAGCCAGGTTCCCGGCCAAGAGTGTCCATGAGATTGCTCAGGTTGACGGGCGAGTGGGCTGGTTGACGGGGGCGCTCACGCATCATGACTCACCGACTCTCAGGCGCTATTTAGCTCGGGCCAACCGTTATACCAGCTTGACGGCCCAAGAACTCCAAACTGACAAAACGCCAAAAAATTTATTGGTATTATTTGTTTATTCGTTTATTAAACCATTGGCAACATTCTTGAAGTTATACTTCAGGCATAAGGGTTTTTTGGACGGCATGCGGGGATTTTTGTGGAGCTTTTTCTCTGCTTTGCACTTTCCCATTGCTTATTGGAAATATTGGGTTAACCGTTAGTTGTTTGGGGTTTTGGTGTATAATGAATGGTATGAACAAACTGGTTCCGTTTTCAGAAATATCAAAATTGTCAAAGAGACTCTCTTTTCTCGGAAGTGCCTCTGTCGTGGTTGATGAAGAAAATGTTCCTATTGGTTATGTTATGGGGAGAGACTTATTTGTTTCGTTGTTAGAACTCATTGATGAAGAATTTGAGAAAAAAGTTGCTGACCCACAAAAAGCATTTGATAACCCAGCGGGAAGGCTTATAGATATTATTGAGAGAAACTTGCCATTGCGGCCCGAAGTTATTGCTGAAATTGAAGAAGCTAAAAAGACTAAGAGGGAAGATTGGATACCTTTTGAAGAAGTAGTTGCCAGCCTTAATGTATGAAGTCAAATTTACTCCCAAGGGAAAACGAGACTTAAAAAAACTTTCTAAAGATATACGTTCTAGAGTTGTCAAGAAACTAGAATTTTATTCAAAGGAACCTGATCCTCTCGAATTCTCAAAGCCCTTGGTGGATTTACCCCCAGCCACTCACCGTTTTAAGGTCGGTTCTTATCGGATTGCGTTCTATATTGAGGAAAAAATTATTTTTATCGTCCGCATCCGCCACAGAAAAGATATTTATAGATAAGTTCTGGGTGGGGTATACTAAAGAAAGATGAGATTTAAAGACAAAGTCGTGGTGGTGACCGGCAGCAGCCGTGGGATGGGCCGGGAGATCGCCATTGCCTTTGGCCGTGAGGGTGCAAAAGTTGTGGTCAATTATCGCAGTAATTTAGAGGAAGCCCGGGGGGTTGAAAACCAGGTTAAAATTGCGGGAGGTGAGGCGGTTAGCATCCAAGCGGATGTAAGCCACCCCGAAGAGGTAAAAAAACTTTTTGAGGAAACGGTCAAAACTTTTGGCAGGGTGGATATTTTAGTTAATAATGCCGGGATTGAAAGACCCAAACCATTTTTACAAGTCACGTTTGAAGACATGGAGGAGGTTTTTCAGACCAATTTTCTGGGCCTATTTGTAGCTTGCCAGGAAGCGGTCAAGATCATGCAAAAAACCGGTGGCGGTAAAATTATAAATACGGCCTCTGTTCGCGGACTCGACTACATGGGGCGGGTAGGAAACATGGACTATTCAGCCAGTAAAGCCGCGGTAATTAATTTCACCAGAACCTTGGCCAAGGCCGTTGCGCCGGCAATTTGTGTTAATGCCATTGCGCCTGGCCCGACCGAGACCGATATGGCCAAGACCTGGACGGCGGAGGAGAGGGCGCAGAAAGAAAGAAAGTCACGGTTGGGCAGGCTGATGCAACCGGCTGAGATTGCCCAAGCCGTTTTGTATCTGGCCAGTCAAGATGGTATTACCGGTGAAATTATGGTTATCGACGGCGGCTATAGCTTGGGAAGCGATTAAATGAAAAAAATTGCAATTGATACAGGACCTTTGAAAGGTGAACACAAGTTTCGGGGAATTGGCATGATGACGCAGGAGCTCATCGGCGCTTTTGAGATATTGGGAGATAAAAATATTAAGATCTCAGCAGTGGATTTTGAAGGGGCTGATCTGTCTAAGTATGATCTAGTACATTATCAAGTTTTCAATCCTTTTTTTGACACCTTACCTGATGAGTTTCCCACGAAAGCCGTGGTGACTATTCATGATCTAATTTATCTGATCTACCCGCAGCACTATCCGCCGGGGATCCGCGGGAAACTTCGTTTCTGGCGCCAGAAAAGACGAGTCCAAAAAGCAAGCGCAATTCTGACTATCTCCGAGACCTCAAAAAAAGACATTATTCGTTTCTTGGGTATTAAACCAGAAAAGGTTCACGTTGTTCACTTGGCGCCTAAGAAGATTTTCAGAAAGTTGGAAACTACAAAGCGTTCTAGTCTCCCAAAACGTTTTGTCTTATATGTTGGTGACGTTAACTACAATAAAAACCTACACACTTTGATTCACGCTTGTAAGTTGGCCAAGATACCCCTGGTGATTTCGGGCAAGAAAGCTCTTGAGGTAGCTCAAGGCGGGGAAACGATGCTTAACGAACTTAAAGGCCCGATGGACTGGTGGAGGTTTGTTTCGGGCCAGCCTCATCCGGAAAACGCTCACTATGCGAAAATGGCCCACCATTTTCGTCACAACAAAAATATCTTAACCTTGGGCTTTGTACCGGATGAAGATTTAGTAGTACTTTATAATCTTGCCACCGTTTATGTCCAGCCTTCATTTTATGAGGGTTTTGGACTCTCGATTCTGGAAGCTATGGCTTGTGGCACTCCTGTCATTGCCACGCGGATTAACACCCACGTTGAGATTGCTGAGGATGCTGCTATCTTTGTTGATCCAAAAGACGCCAAGTCAATGGCAAACAAAATCAGTGAAGTAGTAAATAATAGAATAACTACCGATAAGTTAATCAAAAGTGGTTATAACGTAGTCAAAAAGTACTCGTGGAAAAAAACTGCTCAAGAAACTCTTGCTGTTTATAATGATTAAAAAAATAATTACTCACCCCCTTTTTTCCGGCAGCGCTGTAATGTTTGGTGGAAGTATGATCGTCAACGGTTTCAATTATCTTTACCATCTTTTAATGGGGAGGATTTTAGGGCCGGCTGATTATGGCAGCTTGGCCAGCATTTACTCGATTCTTTATGTTGTCGGTATCGTCCCGTTGTCAACCAGCTTTGCAATTGTGAAATTTATCTCCCATGCCAAAAGCAAAAAAGAAAGAAGTGGTATCCATCAGTCATTGCAGAAATTTGTTTTGAAATTGGCCCTCGTGGTGTCTGTGATAATTTTTCTTACATCACCCTTTTTAGCTAAGTTCTTGCATCTGAAAGAAGTCGTCAGCGTTGCTTTGATTGCGCCTTTAACTTTCTTTTTACTAATTACACTCGTGAATCAAGCCTCAATGCAAGGCGTCTTAAAATTTTTCGGCACAGTTGGGCCCAGTTTAACTAACGCGATTGGCAAGCTCGTATTAGGTTTAGTTCTTGTCTTTTTAGGACTTGGTGTAACAGGGGCTGTCTTTGCAATTCTTTTAGCAATTATAATTTCATACCTTTTTTCCGTATGGCTGAAGCGAGGATTGTTTGACGCCAAACCCCAAAAGGATCATTTCTCGATAAACAGGTTTTTAAGATATGCCTGGCCGGTTTTAATGCAAGCCCTTTCTTTTACCGCTTTTTTTACCGTAGATGTTATTTTGGTCAAACATTTTTTTCCTCCTTTTGAGGCGGGTCTTTACGCTGCGCTTTCAACGCTGGGCAAGATTGTCTATTTTGCTGCTCAACCGATTACCGCGACCATGTTTCCGATTGTGGCCGGCAAGCGGAGTCGAGGCGAACGTTATCGGGAAGTATTTTTTATTGCTTTTATTCTGACGGTGCTTATTTCTTTAGGAATAATGGCTGCCTATTGGCTCTTTCCGGATTTGGCTATTGGCATACTGTATGGTAAGGATTACCTGGCTGCCAAAGCCGAGTTAGTGTGGATGGGAGGTTTCATGGCCCTTTACACCGCCAACTACATTTTGGTTAATTTTTTGTTGTCGATTGACCGCACCAAAATCGTCTACTTTACGCTTTTGGTCGCGATCGGCCAAATTGTTGGAATAATTTACAGACACTCGTCACTTCTCGAGGTGATCCAAGTTTCGCTGGTGAGTATGTTCACTCTCTTTATCGGCGTTTCTTTGTATATAATGTCTGTACAAATTAGAAAATTATATGCCAAAAACTAATTTACTATCGGTAATTGTTCCGGCCTATAAGCACGAGAGAACGATTCAGAAAGATCTGGAAACGATTGACGAAACTCTCAAAAAAGGTTTGCCGGCCGGTTATGACTACGAAATTATTTGTGTGGTTGATGGCCGACTTGATGATACTGAAACAGCTGCCAAAAAGGCGAGGCTAGCAAAAGTTAAGGTTTTAGCATATGACGAAAATCAAGGCAAAGGTTATGCCGTGCGGCATGGTATGGAGCATGCCAAGGGGAACCTCATATCATTTCTGGATGCGGGAATGGATATTTCTCCCAAGGGGATCATGATGCTCATGGCCCATATGGATTGGTACAACGCGGATATAATTGTTGGGTCCAAACGCCACCCCGTTTCACAGGTGAATTATCCCTTTTTAAGGCATATTTTGAGCATCGGTTATCATCTTGGAGTGAAAATTCTTTTTGGTTTGGACCTGCGGGATACTCAAAGTGGTATCAAGATTTTTAAAAGAAAAATAATCGATAAAATTCTTCCCAAATTATTGGTCAAGCGTTATGCGATGGATATTGAAATGCTGGCCGTGGCCCGGCATTTAGGGTTTAAACGGATTTATGAAGGGCCGATTGAAGTTCATTTCGATCAATCCACAAGTCGAATAGATTGGAAAACTTTATTTCGGATGGCTTGGGACACGGCCGCTGTTTTTTACCGCCTCAGGATCCTACACTATTACGATAAGTAAAAAATGCTTCAAACTGCCCAAGAAATACTAAATACAACTCTTCAAAATGGACTTTTGGCCAGTGAGATTGGTCATGGCGCTTTCGCCATTCCTGCGGCCGCCTTTCTCTGGAAAAAAACGAAATCTTGGCGTAGTATTTTGGCATTTTATTTAGTGGTTTATTTTATTGATCTGGATCACCTGGTTGAATATTTTCAGGTTTATGGATTACATTTTGACTTAATAGAATTTTTTAGACTTGATTTTTTCCGTGTCATTGGTCAGGCCAAGTTGCCTTTCCACGCTTGGGAGTGGGTGATTGGTTTGGTCTATTTAACTCGGAAGAAAAAATGGAATTATATCCCCAAGATAATAATGCTCGGCATTGCCGCGCATTTGCTGTGGGACACGATCGATAATGGCTTCCCCCCGGCTTTTTATTTCATTCTTCACCGAATTTCAACAGGGTTCATCCTACCACCCCACTAAATCGGTGTTATACTTCTGGTAACGTGAAGAGGTTTGCTGTCTTTGTTTTGACGTTACTATTGCTCGCCTTTCCGCGAAGAATTCTGGCCCAAGAGTCAAAGCAGTTTATTACAGTTGTCAATCCGGTTCGGATTTCCCGTTACACTGAAAATCCCAAAGAATCCCTTGAAGCGCAGTATCAGGTTGTTAAGGAATTTGATCTACCAGCGACTTGGCTTTTGACTTACGATGCTTTGGTTTACGAGCCGTTTAACGATGTGCTGGCTGCCATGGATGAAAATCAAGAATTTGGAATTTTCTTGGAGGTGACCCCCGCCTTTGCCCAAGCCGCTGGGGTAGAATATAGTCAATCAGAATTTTGGCATCATGCCAACGCGGTTTTTCTCTCCGGTTACCTTCAGGAAGATAGAAAAAAGTTGATCGATACCGTTTTTGAAGTTTATAAGCAGAAATTCGGCGGCTACCCCAAATCGGTTGGTGCCTGGTGGATCGACAGTTACTCACTTGCCTATCTGCATGAGCAATACGGAGTGCTTGCCAACTTGGGGGTGAGTGACCAATTTGCAACGGATAATTACAAAATTTGGGGCAGTTATTGGTCGACTCCTTACTATCCGACCAGGAATCACGCCGCTATTCCCGCCGGTAGTAATGATGTAAAAATTGGGGTTGTTACCACTCAGTGGGCACCACGCGATCCTTTAAACGGTTATTACTCAAGTCTTTATAGCACTCAAGATTATCTGGTGACTGACGTAAAACTAGACACGGATTATTTTGAAAAATTGGTTAGGCTTTATGCGGCTCGTGGTGAGAATGAGTTTGGCCAAGTGGTTGTGGGGCTGGAGGCAGATTTAGGAGCCGGAACATACTCTGGGGAATACCAGAACCAGCTGGCCGTTATTACAGATCTTGTTTCCGGGGGTGAGTTTGCAGTGGTGACAATGGAACAATTTGCTCAGTGGTATTTAGTTAATTTTGAGGTTACACCACCGCATGTAATTCGCGCCGAAGGAGTTATTTGGTACCAATCGCCAGCCTACAGGATTGGTCTAATTTACGACAAAAATGGAAACAAGACGAAAGTAATCGACTTACGGGCGTATTTGCAGAATTTTCAAGAACCTTACTTTGTTTCTCCGAATCGCAGCAAGACGCTCGCCATTCAGATACCGGCGATTATCGATTCAATTAATAATGAGCGGGACGTTTGGGAACTTGAAGGCATTAACCCGGACAGCTTTGAATTTTTGGAAGACGGTTTTGTTGTCACAGGTGAGCGAATTAACATCCCAAAAATTGTTAAAAACCATCCTCTGGTAAGCGTTGCCGTCCAAACCGGTAAGATAAAGGTAACACTTAATGATCGATGGGCATTTGACTCGGAGGGGCTGAAAATGAGAGGTTTTACGGCTGAGGCAATTCATCTTTTAAAATCACCCAAAGCGCTATTAAAATTACTGATCGGGCAAGGGTGGAATAAAGTAAAAAAGATAGACTATCTGGTGCCTGCCGGCGAGGTTGAAGCGCTAATGAAGCTCTCAGTCATGCCACGGGGTAGTGTCCTTGTTTGGGACGGTGAGTGTTTACAGTGCGAGTGGCACACTTCCAACCGCCACCCGGCTTTTGCGGGCATTAAAAAGTATGTTGCCAAATTGTCCGGGAAGAAAATTATTAAAAACAAGACCGTTTTTGAAGCGGAAAGCCACCAGACGGTAGGCCCGGCATTTAAGAAAACGGGTGCCCGGTACATTTATTTGGTAAAATTTGAAGACTACATGGAGAAATTGCCATTTTCGCCGGGTGATTTGGGAGTCAGGAAAATCTATGAGAATGCCAACGTTGAGATTTGGGAGGCGGAAAAATGAAAATCATAGTTTTTTCCTGGCGTGATCCGAAGCACTCCTTAGCCGGCGGGGCTGAGCAGGTGATGCACGAACACATGAAGGGGTGGGTCGCCGCCGGCCACGAAGTGACTTTTTTTTCTTCAAAAGTTAAAGACCTACCCCAGCGAGAAACTCTCAATGGAATAGAAATAATAAGAGGAGGTTACCAGTATCTAGGAGTTCAAATTGCTGGTTTTTTTTACTGGCTTCAAAACAGGCAAAATTTTGATTTAATCGTTGACCAGTTTCATGGTATTCCTTTTTTTACTCCTCTTTACATTCGAAAACCAAAACTAGCCGTTTTGCAAGAGGTAGCCCGTGAGGTCTGGCTCAAAAACCCGCTGCCCTGGCCTCTTAACTGGGTTATTGGTTTAATCGGCTACTTTGGTGAGATTATTGTTTTTCAGCTTTATAGAAAAACGCCTTTTATGGTTGGCAGCGACTCAGCTAAAGAGGATTTGATAAAAATGGGCATAGTTGGGGGCAACATAACTATTATTTCTCACGGAGTTATTATTACAAAGCCAAGGAAGATACCTCAAAAGGAGAAGAAATCAACAATTGTTTTTCTGGGTGCCTTAACCAAAGACAAGGGAATAGAGGATGCCCTTCGGGCATTTGCTCTGTTGGCTAAAAAAGGAGATTACCAATTCTGGGTGGTGGGTGTGGCGGAGGATATAAATTATGAATCACGAATTATGAATTATGCAAAGAGGTTGGGTATTAAGGATAAAACTGTTTTTTGGGGCGGGAGGGATAAAGTAAGTGACAAAAAGAAATTTGAGCTTTTGGCACGAGCCCATGTGATGGTTAATCCTTCTATTCGGGAAGGGTGGGGACTGGTTAATATTGAGGCCAATGCCGTGGGGACGCCGGTGGTTGCCTATAAATCACCGGGATTGGTGGACTCGGTTCAGGATGGCAAAACCGGAATAATATGCAAAGAAAATTCGCCCGAATCGCTAGCAAAAGAGATCTCAGACCTGCTTAGTGACAAAACCAAGCTTGAGAGAATGAAGGCAGGAGCAAGGAAGTGGGCGGAGAGCTTCTCTTGGAATAAATCCAAGAAGTTGAGCTTGGATCTAATCAATTCAGTGGTGAAATGAAAACAAAACAGACTAAAAAGTGGGAGCAGGCTTGTTTGGAAACTAGGCGGAGCTTAGGAAACAGAAAAAGACGGCTATCCAAATTTGCCATACCCACTGGATCAAGAGTTCTTGACCTAGGGTGTGCTGATGGTCTCAACACCTCGATTTTACTAGAGCAAGGGATTGAAGACATAGTTGGGGTAGATATTTCTAAAGATTTAATAAAGATCGCCAAGAAAACTAATCCACAGGCCAAATTCTATGTTGCTTCGGCTGACAAGCTACCTTTCAAGGCCAATCAGTTCGATGTCGTTTTGGTGGATTCGGTCTTTCACCATCTTCTAGAATACAGCCAGCCCATCAAGGAGATAAAAAGGGTTTTGGTAAAAGGTGGTAAGCTTTGCTTTATTGAGCCCAATAACTCATTGGCCAGAAAACTAATGGATTTTCTGTGCGTTCATGAAGTAAGTAAGTACCTGCCGATTCTTAACAAGCGAAGGTTAACCTATTTAGAAGAAAAAGGCCTCATGAATCATTGGCTTGAGACCCAGGGACAATTTCTAAACACGCTTAAAAGTGGCGGTTTTGTAAAATTGTCTCTAGAAAAAGATTTCCTGAGTATCATGGGAGAATACAAAAGTAACAAGTGAGTTTTACCACTTGCTTTTTTTGCGCTCAGGCTTAATAATGGTTGAGGGCAGATGTTTAAAAATACCTGGAAAAAAGTTATGGCACTTCTGGCTGCTCTGGTTTTGGTTACTGGGGTTGGCTCGAGCCTGGTCTTTGCCCAAGAGGAGATAGCTGAGCCGGCTCTTGAAGTCAGCTCCTTTGAGCTTTTCTGGCCAGTGGTGGCAGGTAGAACCAAGGGGGATTCACTTTACCCAATAAAGATGCTCAAGGAAAAACTACGCGGCGCTCTTATTTTCGGTAGCTTCAAAAAAGTGGAGTATGATGTTTTTTTAACCACGAAGAGAGTCATAGAGGCAGAAGCGTTGTTTAATTCTGGAAAACAAGAGTTGGCCAATGAGACTTTAGATCTGGCTCTTGATCGTCTGGAGGCTGCGCAAAACAGGCTGGGGAAAATTGCCGCCGCCGATAAAGCCGGTACGATTGTCGATGAGGTCAACAACAAATTGAACAATTTGGAAGTTTTTCTCCCTCGATTAATTTCTCAAAATGAAGCTTCGAAGGACAAACTCCAAGAGGTTTTGGAGAGGATACAAAACCTCAACCAGAATATCTAGATACTTGCTATAATCGTGGGGTAGTGCGAAAAAATTTCTGGGGATTCATCATCGCCACCACCTTTTTTATAGTCGGGGTGTTTACTCTTTCTGATTACGGCATTAACGTTGATGAACCGGCCCACTTTATCCGGGGGCAGGCGTATGTCCAGCTTCTATTAACAGGGGAGAAGGATTACTCAAACGAACAGTTAAATGCTCCAAGAGTTAGTGTCTGGAAGTTTCCGCTATACAACGGTTATTTCTATTTAAATAGAGACACCGGCCATCCTCCTTTGAATGGCATTTTAGCGGCGCTTACTAACAGAATCTTTTATGAAAAACTTGGTTTTTTGGGAGACCTGGAGTCTTATCATCTTTTTGAAGTATTCGTTTCAAGTTTATTGGTTTATCTGGTTTATATTTTTACTGCGAAGCACTATGGTCCGTTTGCGGGGGTAGTTGCGGCTTTGTCTGTTGGTTTGTATCCGCTTTTTCTTGGCGAATCGCATTTTAATATCAAAGATCCGGTCGAAACTTCTTTTTATGCCTTTACCATTTATTTCTTTTATTTAGGTTTGGAGAAAAATAAAGGTCGCTATTTTCTGGTCTCTAGCCTTTTTTTTGCTTTGGCTTTCAGTACCAAATTTAACATTTTATTTTTGGTTCCGACAATTCTAATCTATTTAATTATTCGCCGTCCTCCTCTTGGAAAAACCCCACTAACAGTTTGGTTGAGCCTACTTGTTTACCCAGTGATTGTTCTGGTTATCTATTTTTTTACTAGGCCATATCTTTGGGCGGATCCTGTCGGTCGTTTTCTGGAAACCTTTCAATATTATAAAGAAATAGGTACGGGCAGTTTTTCTGACAATCGTTTTTTGATAAACGGCTGGAATTCTTACCCTCTGATTTTTGTGACGATTTCTACCCCGATCGTTATCCTTTTCTACGCCGGAGCAGGAGCGGTCACCGGTTTGGCCGGCTTAAGAGAAGATAAGAGCAAGTTTTCTGCTCTGATTTTGTTATGGCTATTGGTTCCTATTGTCCGGGTAACCTTGCCGGGGACATCTGTCTATAGTGGGGTTAGACAAATAATGGAATATATTCCGGCAATGGCCATTCTTGCGGGCATGGGGGCTCTGACCATCAAAAATAAACTGGCAAACTACATAGGGAAGACTGTTTCTGTATTTATTATTTTGGTAAGTTTTACTCCCTTGGTGATAGCAGTTATCAAACTTCACCCCAATGAGAATGTGTTTATTAATGCTCTGGCAGGTGGCCTTTCGGGGGCGGCTGAAAAGAAAATCCCAGGAGCCGGTGAAAGCATGGGCAATGTATACTTGCAGGGAATTGGGTGGTTGAATGAAAACGCCGAGGAGGGTTCACATTTTGGTTTGCCTGTAGGGCTTAAGTCTAATGTTCCGGAGCAATTTTTAGAAAACGGTATTCAGATAGGGCCATATTTTTCCGGAATGAAAAGGGATGGGGAATATATGATAGAGAAAGTTTCTGTTGGTGATCCTCTTAACCCTGACCTTTATAATTTTGCCTATCTTGAGCGGTTTTTGGAGCCCGTTCATGAAGTGAAGGTTGATGGGGTAACCCTGCTTAAGATTTGGAAAAACGATGTCGACCACACTAAACAGGGTTTCTTGGAGGAAAAAGAGATTAAGTATCACTTAAGAAAAAATGAAGATGGCAGCCTTCGGCTGGAATTTGATGAGCCGGAGTTTCTTACCAGGTTAGAGGTAGATCATTTTTCAGGCAGCTGTGAAGCCAAAGCAAAAGGCTATATTAGCTATTCCCCCGATGGTATTTCTGAAGTTTTTTCCGGTGATCTTTATACCCTGCAAGGCCCTTACGCGCTTTCCCTCCAAACAGACTCCCGTTACGTATACTTTTTTGCGGCTACGAAGGCAGTGTGGATTAAAATAGCAATAACTGAGGCAAACTCATGTTTGGCCCAAGTAAAGCAAATGAGGGTTTACGGTCTGAAATGAAAGTATTATTTATCACTTCAACCTTTTCTCTTAAGGGAGATGACTCGTTGGTTCCCTGGATGCGCAATTTGGTTGTCGGGCTTAAATCCAAAGGAGTGGATCTGGAGGTTCTTGCCCCGGCGATAAAAGGCTCCCCAAGCCACAAAATTTCGGATGTGCAAGTTCATCGCTTTAGATACGCTCCGGCCCCGCTTGAGATCTTAACTCAGGACGAAGGGGCAGTATCTAAAATTCGGAAGAATCCGTTCTTAGCGCTTTTATCCATACCCTATATGGTTTTTGGGACAATAGCGGCTGTTCGTCGGTCAGTAGGGTCAAAATATGACGTTATTCATGTCAACTGGCCTTTCCCTTTAGGTCTAATCGGTTTGGTGGCCAAATGGGTCAGTCGAGGTAAGTTGGTATTTACTTTTTATGGAGCTGAGTTCGCTCTGATAAATAAAATTCCCTTTGGCAAGCTTATTATGAGTTTCATTCTTAAGAGGGCAGATAAAGTGATTGCTATTTCCGAGTACACGAAGAAAAAAGTTCAGCAGATTGCAAAAGTGAGAATAGCGGTAATTCCTTTTACTTCAGGGATACAGATTTTAACAAGAAAAAGTGAAATAAGATCCAAGGTGACCAAGGACAAAAGAGTCTTGTTTGTGGGGCGGCTGATTGAACGCAAAGGAGTAGCATATTTAATTGATGCCGTTCCCGAGGTAATAAAATCAGTTGGGGCTAAAGTAGATATTGTTGGCGACGGTCCTTTGCTCGACCAACTAAAAGATCAGGTTAGGCGCAAGAAGCTAACCGGGGTGGTAACCATTCATGGGAGAGTCAGTGAAGCGAAATTAAAGGAGCTGTACTTAATAAGTGATGTTTTTGTCTTGCCGGCGATTACTGATCGGTGGGGTGACACAGAGGGATTGGGTGTGGTGCTTTTGGAGGCAATGAGCATTGGTAAACCGGTAGTCGCGACTAATGTTGGGGGAATAACTGATATCGTCAAACACAACAAGACCGGCTATCTCGTGAGCGAGAAAAATTCTTTGGCTCTGGCCGGAGTGTTAGTCAAAGTTCTTGGTGACAATAAACTTGCCAGGAGGTTGGGCGCGTCCGGTCAAAGATTCGTGAAGGAGAGTTTTAGCTGGGAGATGATTATAGAAAAGACGTTAAATATTTATCAATGAAATCTACTAAAATGATCGCTATTTTTCTTGCTGCCGCTTTTTTTGTGGCTGGACTTTTGACTCTACCCCATTATGGCATTAACTGGGATACGATTAACCATCTATCCCGTGGCCAAGCATATTTGAATTATTTTTTAACAGGGAAAAAAGATTTCTCCAACCGCCCACCTTTTTTTGAAGGATGGCCAGGGCCGGATGGAGATAAAGGGTGGTATTTGCAAGATCCAAATAATTTGTTGCTGGACGCGGATCGGCCTAAAAGTGAAGTCAGTTCAAGAAGCATGTATGAACACCCGACAACGCCGATGAGCTATTATCAGAATGAAGATGGTGGCCACCCGCCTTTATCCGATATTTTATCCTCGGTTTTTAACAGAATTCTTTTTGGTGAGCTGCGGTTAGTAAATGACGTTGACTCTTATCGCATCTACGGAATTTTACTTGCGGCGGCTTTGGTTGGCCTTGTTTTTTATTGGATGGAACAAGTTTATGGGAGCTTTGCTGGTTTTGTTGCTACACTGTCTCTTGCTTTATACCCTCTTTTTTGGTCTGAAAGCCATTTCAATACTGAGAAAGATATTCCGGAAACTGTTTATTGGTCATTTTTGCTGTTTTCAGTATGGAAAGGAGCAACGACGAAAAATTGGCGGTGGATACTGGCTTCGGGGGTGTTTTTCGGCCTTGCTCTGGGGACTAAATTTAACGTACTTTTTGCCCCGCTGGTAATTCTACCGTGGTTAATCGCTTCCTCGCCGAAACTTTTTGCCAAAAGATGGTTTATTGTTTCCGGTTTTGCAGCCGTGGTGATTGGCTTAACGATTTTTATCGGCTCCTGGCCGTATTTGTGGCCGGATATTATTGAACGTGTGCCACAGGTATTTGGTTTTTATAAAAAAATTGGGACGGGAGCTCAGGAGGGATTCAATATTTATCCTTTACAGTGGATTTTTTATACCACACCGATTATTATTTTGGTTTTGGCAATTCTAGGAATTTTTTTTGCCAAGAAAAACAGTCTTTATTTTCTTTTTCTGCTCTGGTTTGTTGTCCCAATCGGGCGCGTGGTTTGGCCTGGAACAACCACTTACGGCGGCGTCCGACAGTTAATGGAGTACATTCCGGCTTTAGCTATTTTTGCCGGTCTCGGCGCAGAAAGGCTTCTGGCTATATGCCCAAGGCAACTACGGTTGGTGGTGGCGAGCGCGGTGGTTTTACCTTTTGTCTTCTTAATTTTGACTTTAACCAAAATTCATCCTAACGAAAATGTCTACTTCAATCGGTTAATTGGCGGTTTGGCCGGAGCCAAAGAAAGGCAGGTTCCTTATTGGGGTTTTTCTTTTGGTGCTCCTTATCGCCAGGGAGCCTTGTGGCTTAATGAAAATACCCCTCCGGGTGCAGATGTGGCTTATGTTTATGAATTAATCCCCAATTTGCCCAGAATTTTTTTGCGGCCAGATTTAAATTTGTATAATCAAAACAGGAGCGGCTATTTGCGAAGAGGTGAGTATGCAATGACTTTGGTGTACGATGGTACAGCCCAGCGGTCATACTACGATATGTACTTGGATCGTTTTATCGAACCGGTTTATGAAATCAAAGTTGACGATGTGACTATTTTTGCTATTTGGAAAAATGACGATGAACATCTTAAAGTAAACTGGGAGGAAGAAATTGCGGCCGGGGTTGGCGTACAAGAGGAGACGGATAGTTTGACTTTTGATTTGGGGGTAGCGCGAAAACTTTCTCGATTGGAAATAACCTATTCTCAGAGCAGTTGTGCACCGATGGACTTGGGTTACGTTCAAATTTCATATGATCGCACGGTTTGGGACAGATTGCCCGGGAATCTACCTGACACCTGGAGAATTTTTTATACTTTAGGAGAACAGCCTAAAGACGGTTATCTTATCGAACCTTTTGTGGGCCAAGAAGCTAGGTTTGTCAAAGTTACCATGTCGCCAACCGATTCCTGTTTGAAAAATGTTACCGATTTCAAATTATATTATTTTGTTGATAAATGAAAAAAAACAAAAAACAGGTCGTGGGCATTTTGGGCTACGGTGAGATCGGTTCGGCTATGGCCAGAATTTGCCGCGAAGCGGGCTATAAAATTCTTGTTCGTGAATTAGATTATGACCAGTTGGTAGAAAAACAAATTGACTATCTGCACGTCAATATTCCGGAGAAAAACAACGATAAATTCGTAGATGTGGTCGTCAAAACGATTAAGGAAACGAAGCCTAAATTAACCATCATAAATAGTTCGGTGACTCCCGGAACCACCAGGAAAATTCATAAAATAACAAAGTTGCCTATCGTCCATTCGCCCGTGATTGGTGTTCACCCTTATCTTTATCGGTCGATTAAAAATCATTTTGCAAAAATAATTGGTTCGGTTAATGCCGAATCTCTAAATTTAGCCAAAAAACATTTTCGTGAGTTAGGACTTGAAGTCGAAGTTTACGATAAGGCTGAAAACTCAGAGGTTGCCAAGCTTTTGGATTTAGTCTACTATGCATGGAACATTATTTTTTGCAAATGGATGAGTGAAGTCAGTCAAAAATTGAAACTTAACTTTGACCAAGTTTATACCCGACACAATGAGATTTACAACCAGGGTTATAGGAAACTCCGTTCCAATGTTGTTAGACCGATTCTCAAGCCAATACCGGGGCCAATTGGTGGTCATTGTACTGTTGAAGATACGTTACTTTTTGACAAATTTTACAAAAATAGATTTACCAAGTTTATTTTGAAGGAAAATGAAAAGTATAAAAAAGAAAAGTGACTGGCCAAGGGTTTCGGTGATTATTCCTGTTTACAACCGCGAGTGGTGTATCGGAAATTGTCTGGCATCAATTTGTAAGCAAGAATATCCGAAGGGTAAAATCGAAGTCTTGGTTGTCGATGCCGGTTCATCTGACAAAACCTTAGAAATTGCCCGACGCTATCCGGTTCGTATTATTTCCAACCCGGATCCACTCGCCCGGAAAATAGGTGAGCCAAGTAAGATTTTGGGTTACCAAAAAATGACCGGCGACTTTTACTTTTATCTCGACTCGGATGCTGAATTTGTTTCCAAAACTTTTGTCAAAGATTTGATTTTTCCCTTTTTGGACGACCCTGAAATTGCCGGCAGTTTCACTCGCTATTTACCTGCCAAAAAACAAAACGCATTTAACCGCTTTGTTTCTTACCATGAGCTTCAGCTTTGGCCGATGTTGGCATACTTGGTTCCGCAAATCAAAGATGTAAAGGTTGAGAAGCGTAAAAAATATGATGTGGTTGAGATAGACACGGATAAATCCCCACCCATTGGTATGTGCTTTGTGCGTAAAGAATTTTTAGACAAAGTGATTACTAATCCGGAAAAATTTAATTACGTTGATATTGCTATCCCACTGCAGTTAGCCGAACTTGGGTATGATAAATTCGCATACGTTGAAGACGCTGGGATGTATCACTCTCGTGCCGGTTTGAAACGCGAATTTTGGCGACAGAGGCGTGATGTGACCATTACTTATTTGCCGGTGATTGGAGAAAGAAAGTTTAATTATATTGATTTTGGGAATCCGCTTGATTTATTCAAGATTGTTCTTTGGGTTATTTGGGTTAACCTTTTGATTCCGAGTTTCTTGGTTGGGATCTATAAAAGTTTTAAATATCGAGACTGGGCCGGAATGTATGAACTTCCTACCAATTTCATTTTGACAAATTACATTATTTATTTATTTTTGTCGGATCCAAATGGTAGAGCCTTAATCAAAAAGATTATATGGCGTACTTAGCAATTGTTTTAACCGTCCTAGTTTCGACCTACAAGACTTTGGGCTTTTATTTTTGGCACGACGACTTCACTTGGTTTTATAAACTAAGATTGGGGCAATGTCAGGAAGTTTGGCCGTACAATACAATCTGCCCGCTCTTAAAGCCTCTCTACGACCTTTTCGGGTACACTCCCATGCCGTATTATTTGGTTGGGCTAACTCTTCTTTTAATTGCTGCAATCGCTTTTTATCGCTTGACCAAAAACTTGTTATTGACTCTGATTTTTTCCACAGCATTTATTGGCGCAGGCGTATTTTTGGAAGCGCACAGTCCGGTTTTTGTCATCCCTTCACTTATTTTTCTACTCTGGTCACTGGTTTTGTTAAAGAGTAAGCAGTTTTTTGCGTTTTTATTGTTTATTATTTCTCTGGTCATTTCACCGGCTCGCTCGGCCGGCAATCTATTACCGTTTCTGGCCTATCTCTGGCTTTTTGTTAAAAATCTTTCGGTCCGCAAAAAAATGACTTTCTCGGTTGGGGCTGCCGTGATGTTTTTGTTGATTTTTGCTAGGGCGTCGACCGGCGTGGGGCAGGAAATTTCTCCGGCAAAAATTGTCTCTACTGTTCAAATGTTGGGTCCAATTCTCCTTATCCCAGCTCTCTTGGCAGGAATAATTTTGAAAACAAAAGATAAATCTTTGCGTAAGAATTTGATATTTGCCCTTGTTTGGGTAGCTTCGATGTATTTCCCCTACTGGTTGCGGACGAGTTTTAAGCTCCCCGTTAGTCATCGCTATTTATTTCTAGTTTTTCCAGGGATTTTGTTGGCTTGGGGAAGCTTTGCTAAATACAAATGGTGGAAATTTGTCAGTCTAGTCATTTTGTTGTTTGGAGTTGTTCAGAGCAATATTTTTTTGGGTAAGCATTCAGTGATAAGTCGCCAGAGAGCTGATTTTTATAAACAACTTCATAGGGAATTGCCAAGTTTGCCTTCTGGATCATATATCTTTTTTGATTCCCCACAAACCATAACAAATGAAATGGCAGATTTCTTTCGGGTTGGCCAATACCCCCCTGAGGCGGCACTTGGGACTGAGTATGCTGTTGATTATGACAGTTTTAAATTAGTTGATGGTCAAAAATTAACCCAATTCATAAAAAGTGGTGGAGTCAAGGCAGACGACGTATTGGCCTTTTATTATGATGGTTCTACCTTAACTGTGGGTATTGCCTTGCCGACTCAAAAAACTTTTCTCGCGAGGGCAACCTTGACAGATTTTTCGCTTCCGACAGGACCGGTTCTCGAAGATCTGACAGACTATTTATCGTTTGCCAGCCTTAATCGAGATTTGAAAAAGCGGGCAAATAGGATTAGTTTTTCTGATTCTTGGGAAGAGACGGTGGGGGAGAGTATCTTTGACGGAGATTTTGACACCTACTGGTCTGCCAACCGACAAATGTGGTGGGCGGAGAAAAACAAACCGGTGATAGAAATTACTTTCGCCCAACCCCAGTCAATATCCGGGATAGTTATTTATTCCAACTCTGCAGATCATTTGCCGGATGAGATCGAAGGGTTTGATGTCAAGGAGATTAACCAAGGGCTGACAGCTGTCGTTTATACCTTTGCTGAAAAAATTAGCCGGAATCTGAGGATAACTATTGCATCAACGGTTGGCGGGGACATGCCGGTCATTAAAGAGCTGGAAGTTATTCCTGGGGAGTTTGGCGATTTTGACTTGACCAAAGCCTGGCGAGTGATAGAAAATCCGGTCGCCAATATTCAAACAGAGACAGATAAAAAGGTTTTGTCCGATTATCTGCGTAAAGGAGCACCAGCTTGTCTTATCTGGAAACAGGAAGGTTATGGGAGTGGACAGGAAGATTTTTTTCTTCGAGTTGACGGGCAGGTGCATGAATACAACATTTGGCTCCCGGCGATGGGGGTGGGCGAGCCGAAGTTTACGATTGGTTGTTTGAATTACCCCGTGGATGTAGAGCTATTATCATTTCGGCAATGAGCCCGGTGGTAACAAGTTGGACCCCGATAATCATTAAAAGCATACCCAGGAAAAGCAGGGGGTGACGGTACTGAATACTTCCTGTGGTGACTCGTAAGTAAGTAATGTATAATCCAATCATAAAACCGGCTCCAAATGAGATTAGTCCCCAAGTACCAAAAAAATGGGCCGGCCGTTTTAAGTAGCCGGTCAAGAATACGATAGTTAACATATCTAGGAAACCTTTGATATTTCTCTCCCAGCCGAATTTGCTTACACCATATTTCCTTTTGTGGTGAGAGACCACAATTTCGGCAACTTTGAAGTTTTGCTTCTCTGCTAGGACAGGGATGTATTTATAAAGTTCGCCGTAGAGGTTTAGGCTTTTGACCACCTCACGGCGATAAGCTTTGAAGCCGCAATTTAAATCGTGGATTTTTATACCCGTCAGCAGCCGTGTGGCAAAGTTACCAATTTTTGACGGAAAAGATTTACTTAAGGGGTCGTGTCTTTTCTTTTTCCAACCGGATACTAAATCATGACCCTCCTCGATTTTTTTGATGAATTTGGGGATTTCATTTGGGTCATCTTGTAAATCTGCATCTAGCGTGAATATTATTTCCCCACCTGCTTTATCAAAACCGTTCTGAAGCGCAGTTGATTTCCCCCAGTTTCCCCGGTGTTTAATTATTTTTACACTTTTATCTTTATTTTGAAGCCCGACCAGTCTTTCGTAAGTATTATCGGTCGAACCATCATCAATAAAAATTATCTCGTAAGTCTTTTTTAATTTTGTAATAACAGAAACAATTTCCTTATATAGTTTTTCAACCGAAGCCTCTTCGTCCTTGGCTGGGATAACAAAAGACAAGTCAACTTTATTCACAGACCTGATTATACTATAATGGCCACCATGAGAGATAACAACTGGTTATGTATTATCTGCGGTAACCAGAAAAAGAGCATTTTTTATAAAGAAAAAAGAATGCCTCGAAATAAGATTTCCCCCGGTGAAGCGGTTTGTACGGGTGAAATTGGAGCAAGAGGCAGGCATGGGAAGATTTGGAAATGCGACAACTGTGGCTTTATTTACCAGGAGCCGACCTTTTCGGAAAGTGAACTTAACATTGCATATAAAGGAGGCACGGATGAAATATATTTTGAGCAGTTTAAGGAGAGGGAATACCTTTTTGAAAAATGTCTGGACAGAATACATAAATTTATTAAACCTCCAGGAAAGATGCTTGACATAGGATGTAACGCCGGGATATTTCTGAATGTTGCTCGAAGACTGGGATGGAAAACTTGGGGGATTGAACCCTCTTCCTGGGCTGCTAGAGTTGCCAGGGAGCGCTTTGAGTTGAAGGTTAAAACTGGGGTTTTTGAAACAGCCAGATATAAACCAAATTCGTACGATGTTATTACTTCATGGGACGTGCTTGAGCATTTTGTAGATCCAGTTGGGGTTCTTGATAAAATGCACAAATTGCTTAAAAAAGATGGAGTGTTGGTTTTGTCCACTATTAATATCAAAAGTTGGTTCTCGCGCCTTTTGGGCCCTCATTGGCCTTGGCTTATCCGAATCCACCTTTGGTATTTCACTCCGAAAACTTTTAAACGCATGGTTGAAAATAGCGGTTTTAAAGTGTTGTGGATGGGCCAGCAAATTAGGTGGTTTTCTTTCCCGTACTTGCTAACTCGTTTTACCGGAAAGAACTTCTCCTGGATGCCCGCTATTTCTTTACCAGCCCCAACTGGTGATATTATCTATCTAGTGGCTAGGAAAAAAGCTAAGTAAACATGAAACCCTTGGTATCTATTGTCATTGTCAATTGGAACGGGGGGGAGGTTTTTGAGGATTGTTTGAGGTCTCTGACTAAGATTGATTACCCCAACCAGGAATTGATAATTGTAGACAACGGTTCTGTAGATGGTACGCAAAAACACGCTACTATCAGGAATAAAGAAAACCTGGGATTTGCCGCCGCCAACAATCAGGGAGTTAAAAATGCCAAAGGTAGATACGTGCTACTTCTCAATAACGATACAAAAGTTAAGTCTGACTTCTTGACTAAACTGGTGGCCCGGATTGAAAAAGATGAGTCAATAGGTGTCATTCAACCTAAAATTCTGATTATGGACAAACCAACCCACTTGGATAGCGTCGGATCCTTTTTAACCCGTACCGGCTTCTTGCAGCATTATGGCTACTTGGCGAGAGACGCCCGGGAGTACAGTCGAGAAATGCCAATCTTTTCGGCAAAAGGAGCCTGTATGCTGGTCCGGCGAGAAGTAATTGAAAAAGTCGGGCTTTTTGACGAAGCGTACGTTTCTTATTTGGAGGAGACTGATTTTTGCTGGCGGGTTTGGTTGGCCGGCTGGAAAATTCTGTATTATCCTGAAGCGCAAATTCTGCACAAGGTAGGTATGACTTCAAAAAGATTAAACCAAATTGCAGTTAACTATCACTCATTCAAAAACCGCCTGGCCACACTTTTTAAAAACCTAAGCGGCTTTGATCTAATTTTAATAGGTGGAACACATCTGGTTATTATTTTGATATTGAGTTTTTACTACTTAGCTCGTTTTCGGTTCAGAGAAGTGGTCATGATCTGGCGCGCTTTGTTTTGGAATCTCAGTCATTTGTCGGACTTGCTTGCTAAAAGATCGGCGGCCCAAAAGTTGAGAAAGGTTAGCGATCGTGAGCTTTTCAGGGTAATATTAAAGCCTCTTGATTGGAAGAGTATGTCTGGTCACTTCCTGCGCTCCGAGCGCATGCTTGGAGGCAAACACAAAGTCTAAGCGCCGTTGGTTGTTCTAAGAACGTGGAGCGGTAATCCCTGACCCATCGAGTGCTCAAATTGTTGGGCGGCGGCTACAAGCTGGGATATTGGAGGCAATCCAAGTGCTCCTCTGGTTATCTCTTCGGCACGGTCTCTTTGTTGCACTAATTCGTCGGGGGACAAATGGTCTGTCCAAACATAGGCTGTATATTCACCAGGAACCCCTTTGTAATATTCGGCGTCACGAATAAAGTTCACCTGCCTACTCCAGAGTTTGTTTCCGGTTTTTGGCTCAGTGTACAGCCAGGCGTTTTTTTCAGGTATAAAGACAGATTCGTCAAAGTATGGAGTACCTGGGTATTGAGTAATTATTGTCCAGTCGATGTCATCACCTAGCTTTAAATTTTCAAGAGCCCACTGGATTGATTCTTTTACTGTTTTTTGAGTCTCACCGGGGTGGCCGATAGACATAAGGGCTTTGAAGCTAAGATTAGCGTAATGGGCGATAGAGACACAACGACTGTTTATTTCACGACTAGTATGCTTTCTTATTGTGGTTAATATCTCGTCTGATCCGGATTCCACACCACTCAAGACAACTTTGAAACCGGCTGCGGCCATGAGAGAGGCTTGTTCTGGGGTAAACAATTCTGCCTTAATAAATCCCCTGAAGCGCATTTCAATCCCTAATCTTTTCTGAAGATCTATAAGTTCCCCGCACAGTGTTTCCAGTCCACCGGTTGAGACATTTAACTCATCGTCATAAAACATGATTCCTCTGATTGGCTCCTCCCAATTTTCAGACATGTGGATTACTTCTTCGATTTCGACGATGACACTCTTGCTTATATTTCTCGATCGCGCGATCCTTAAAAAATCGGTATTTCTGCCACCGCAAAAACCACATTCAAAAGGGCAGCCGAGCTGAGAAATTAGACTGGCGGCCCGGTGGCCGTCGATATGATATCGATATGACTCAAGGTCTACAAGGTTTCTGTCTGGAAACGCGAAATCATCTAAGGTTCCCCTTTGCATGAAAAGTGACGATTGTCTCGAACTGGCATCGATAATAGATTCGTTATTTTGTGGGTCGAGGGCGTAGAAAATAGCCATTTCTCCGTCACCAACGACGAGTTTATCGAAAAGGCTCTCCAGTTGTTCAAAAACATGAGTCCCGCGTCTTTCTTGGCCTAATTCCTGGTCTTGAAGTAGGGCGGTATAAGCTAAGGTTACATGGGGCCCGCCCAATATTACTTTAGCGTTAGGATTGACTTCTTTGATTTTATTTCTGATGATTACGGCATTGGGAATGTGGGGAGTAGTAGCTGTAATACCAAAAACTTGTATCCCCGTGTTTCTTACGTAATCCTCGACCAAATCTTCATAGTTTGAGTATCCAGACAAATCGAGCACTTCGACATGATTTCCGTTTTTTCTCAATTCGGCCCCGACTTTCAAAGGGCCCAAGAGGGGGAAAACTCTTTCGTCTGCTAAGAAAGGGGAAGGAGGTGTAATAATTGCTACGGGGATATCCCTCACACGTTCTTTGGTAGCTTGTAGTTCTTGCTGGAAAACAATTAATTTCTCCACAGTATCTGTGAATTTATTAGCCTCAGAAAATTCTAAATGGCTTTGATAAATTTACTAGTATCAGTATTAAATTTTCAAATAGTCAGGTCAACTAGATAAAAGAAGTGCAAAAGGAGTCACATTAGCTCATTTTAAATTTCTTGAAGAAAGCTGTGTTGGCGCGGACATAAGCTTTTGGGGTGCCGGTGTTGTAGGTGTGGCCCTGAATTTGAACTCCAAGGCAAGGTTGACCTTGCTTTAGGGCTTCTCTTAATGCATCTCGGTCAGTTAACTCGTTTGTAGGTGGGTTGTCTAATAGCTTCTTGATAGCTGAGAATATTTTGGGTGTAAAAATAAATTGGCCCGACATTCGCAAACTGCCAGGGTGATGAGGTTTTTTGTTCTCTGGACAAAAATGGCTTATTTCGAAAAGCCAATCATTTTTTGCTCTTAAAAGGCATTCTCCGTAAAGTTTAAGGTCGGTTCGGGGGAATTTATCAAGGGAAATTAAATTGGACTGGCCGTCAAAGTTTTTTATGAGCTGCTTTGGTGCCGGCACTCTGGAGATAACCGGTAAGTCGGGCATCATTAATCCAAAAGGTTTTTGTCCGACGGCGTCTTTGCACAGATATATGGCGTGTGCCACACCCAAGGGTTTTTTTTGGTAAACAAATTCAAATTTAGCCTTTTTGGTTAATTTCTGATTGTTTAAGAGATAGTCTTTGATGGTTTCTTTTTGTTTGTTGATAACGATAACTATTTTTTTAATCCCGGAAGCAGTGGCATCCTGAATGACCCACTCAATGACTGGCTTGTCGATCAAAGGCAGCATTTCTTTGGGGAGATAGCCAGAAACGGGCGCCCATCTTGAGCCCTTCCCGGCAGCAGGAATAACACAGGTATCAACCATTTAATTTCATTTCGAGCCAGAGTTTGAGGGCACTGACTAGGGTTTTGACAACCACACTCCATTTGGCGTTTTTGACTTCGCCGGCGCGGCGGATGCGGTAATAGGAGGGAGCTTCAACAATTTTATAGTTCTTTTTTCGGAAGCGAACCAAGATTTCGGTGAGGATGAAAATGCCTTGGGCACAGGTAAGTTTAATTTTTTGCACTTTTTTGGTTTTCCAAATATTGACCCAGCCCACATCCATGTACTTGATGTCAAAGAGAATGGTTAGAAGTGTTAAATAACCATAGGAAAAAATCATGCGTTTAGTGTTGTAGTCCGGGCGCCCTCCTCGATAGCCGAGGATCAAGTCTGCCCCGTTCGTAGCCTCAAAACAGTGCCGCATATCCTCAATTAAAAACTGCCCGTCGGCCGGCATATAGGCGACGTATTCTTTGGTGGCAGCTTTAATGCCTGCCCACATGGCTTGGCTATAGCCGTCGTTTTTCTGATGAACAACGCGAAGATTTTTCTTGTTCTTGACCAATCGGTCGACAATCTCACCGGTTTTATCTGTTGAACCATCGTCAACCACAACTATTTCAAAATCCTTAAAATATTTAGGGAGACTTTTGAGGGCATCTTTAACTACCCACTCAATATTTTCTTCCTCGTTATAGGCCGGAATGGCAATAGTGATACTTGGCTTACTCATACCAGCCACAATGGTAACACAAAGTGATTATAGAGGGAAGTTTTTATTGAAGGTGTTTAGAGGCTCTGGTATAATCATCCCGATGCCTGAAGAGAGAAGAAGATATCCTGAACCTGATCCGTCAAATTTTGCTAGTCCCAGAGCCGAAAAAATGTACTGGGAGACTGAACGTCTATTAGATGATTCACCTGTCTTTGGCGAGTTAGAGATGAGGTATTTATATGATAATTGGCACCGTATTCAGAAAGAGTTTTTACAGAAAGGTGAAACAGAAGAGGAGGCAATGCAAATTGCTTGGGGGGTGTTGGCCTTTTTTATTGTAACAAGACTTGGGGAAATGCGTCTAGAAGCGGAAACTGATAAACAGTTCATGAAGAACATTCCGATTGATGAAGTCGACATAATGCAAGCATGGAGAGTAATGCAAAAGGGACGTTACGACGAAGAAACAAAAACTTATGTAGGAGAGCCGTTTTTCAGTGCAACAGAAAAGAACATTCAAGACATTAAGCTGCACGACTGTCCGTCGACACGAGTTGTTGATCCGCAGAATCCAGACTCTCCTTGTTTTGGCCATCTTCAATTTCTTGACAAAGCAGCCGATCGGCAGCTTATTCCCGACAGTATAAAAGAAGCAGTACTCACGATTGCTACTATTAATAGAGAATCTCTGGGTTATGAAATTGATTTTTGGAATGAAATCCTAGAAAGGGAGCTTTCTGATAAAGTCGGTGCTGGAGAACTAACTCATCTTCTAGAAGCAACTTACTCAAGTATGGTTTTGAAAATGATACGTAGTTGGAATGAGGAGGAAAGAGCCCCACGGCGTCTAGAACTTATGGAAGTTTGCTTGTCCAGACTTAGAAACAGAGAGAATCCATTCCAGGACTTTCTTAGCTTGAAAGGTATGGCTAAAAAAAATAGAGAATGGAGAATCAGTCGTGGCGGGCCGAAGGAAAGTGAAGTGAGTAATTATCAAGTACCCTATATAGCTCTACAGGGGCTTTCTTTTTCATCAACCCTGGAACTTAAAAGAACTGATGAACCTAGCTATTTTGCTGTAGAATTTGAAGGATATAAAGGATTAGATTTCGGACTGGTATTCAGTTGGGCTCCAGAGATTCAAGGGTGGGTAGGTCATGCGGTGATTTCTCATGCAGGTAAAGAACCACCCAGATCTATTACCTGGCCTGTCCTGCTTTCGGGTGTTAAGACTCCTGCGGAGGCAGCAGCTGGGCTAATTTGTTACTATCAAGAGCACCTAGAAAATTTCATACTTCCTAAAAAAGTAACACTTACCGAAGAAGAAAAAAAAGAGGTGTTAGCTGGTTTACGAAAAAGTGGTATCCAAAGAGCAGATTCAGTTGATTCTGATACTCAAGAAAAAGTTGTTGAGTTAATGAAGTTATTAATGAGAGAGAAAATAGATTTTCAATGACCATGAAAGTAACACAAGGGCGGTTATTGTGGGGAGGACTTCAGCGAGCCAGAAGATTGGGGACTTGAGATAGTTTTTCCACCAGCCGTCAATTTGGGAGATGGGTTGGGGCGCCCAAAAAGGGTGAGTTTTGATAGTTAAAAGGTGAGCCATTTTTCGGTTGAAAGGAAAAAGAAAGTTAATACCTTCTGGAAAAAAGAGAGTATCTAAAAAAAGATGGAGCATGGCCCCTGTGGCAAAAAAAGGCGGCCCAGGGGAAGTTTATTAGTGCTACTAGACTACCGATAATCAAAATTGTTAGCGGGGTGTGGGATGGGAAAAATCTGTGTTGGCCGATGGTGCCGTCAAAGACTTTGGTCCCTTTTTGATAAAAACGATACAAAAAGTCAAGGTCCAGAGCATTGCCTCCAACGACAGTCGCGGTCAAAATAATCGAGGAGTCAACGGCGGGGACAATCTTAGTCAAGCCGATTCCAACAAGTAAGCTAATCCCAGTGTGGCCCAAGGGTGTCATGGTAATTCATGGTAGCATAATTTAAAATAGTCTTGTGAGAAAAGACTTGATTGATAAAACCATAAGTTTGTATACCACGGTGGGTTGGAAGCGGTGGTTTAGCAGAATCAGATTTTGGGATGCGCCCTACATCGAGACTGAAAAATTAGTTCCTTCTAAAGGAACAATTGTTGATTTGGGTTGTGGGGAAGGTATTTTTACTAATTTCCTCGCACTTTCGTCAAAACAAAGAAAAATTGTAGGAATTGAGCTCAACAAAGAGCGCGTTTCTCAGGCAGACAGAAGATTGACTAATGTGAGTTTTAAGAAAGGGGACGCTACTAAAGTTGCAATCCCCAAGGCCGATTGCATAATCCTTTTTCATTTGCTCCATCATCTTTTATCGTTTAAAGATCAAGAAAAAGTTATTGCCCGTTGTGCTAGGGCACTAGCTAAAAGGGGTAAATTGATCATTGTGGAAGTTAATGTAAAACCGACTTTTAAATATTTAGTAAGTTGGTTCACCGATCATTTTGTTGTACCTTTTCTATTTGATAAAAAGTTTTACGAATCTGATATTTATTTTCGAAAGATAGCGGATTGGAAAAAACTTTTTGCCAAGTATAATCTCGGTTGTGAGGTTATTTTGGCTGAGAAAAACAAACCCTTTAGCCACGTGATTTTTGTAATTCAACGGTAACAAACATCCCCAACCAATGATTAAACGAAGAAAGTAATTTTTCAAGATTTCTTGCCAGGGGATATAGGAAAGTGGGAATAAATTGGTAGTTAGTAAGCCCACCGCTCAATAGATACAAAAATGGCGTATGGGGTTCTATTTTTAAAATCTTTAATTCTGGAAATTTTGTCTCAAAGATTTTTCGATCTCTTTCAAACACAATCCAGGGAAGGGCGGCATTTGAATCACTCATTCTTCCCTTACCTTTTACTTTCCACTCGGAATTTGCGTCAAAGTGTTCGTGGTGAATGTATTTGTAAATAAAACCGCCCCAGAGGGAATTGTATGGCTCGATCATTATAATTTTGCCGCCGACCTTAAGGCACCTTTGCATTTCAGTAAGCGCTTTTTCAACATTTTTGATGTGATGAAAGACGTCAATCATTAAAATTGCGGCGACAGTTTTGTTGCCAAAAGGCATTTTTTCAGCAAAAAATACTTTGTCAATTTCAGGGCCACCTATTACATCCGAAGTTATGGTTTTTGGAATAACTTTCTTAATAAATCCGGCCCCAGAACCAAGCTCTACGACTTTTCCTTCCGGAATATTATTTGGTCTCAGTTGTTCATAAAAGTCAAAGTAAATGCTATTTAAAAACTTCTTTTTCTGAATAATTTCTTTATCTCTCAGGAGAGCGCTTTCATTGTCTCTTGCCATAATATGGTAATTATAGTATTTTGTGTTTGATTATGCTGCACTACGGTTTCTATCATGGTTTACTCAAAAAAACGTTGAAGTTCCTGATACCTTCAAAAGGAAAAATTTTAACTTTGAACAGTAGTGCAGACAGCTTTCCCAAAAATGCCAAGTATGATTATATTTTTCTCAACGGAGTTCTGGGGAAGTCTACCGATATAATGAAATTATTACTGTCTCTCCATTCGATTGTTAAACCTTCTTCAAGGATTCTTGTTTATCAGCACAATCATTTGTGGCAGGGGGCACTTAACGTTGCCGAGCGTTTGGGGTTGAAGAAAAAAGAGGGGATACATAATTGGCTTTCGGTTAACGATGTATCAGCTTACTTGAAAGCCGCTGGTTTTGAGGTAACCAGAATTTTTAGAAAAAATCTTTTCCCCCTAGAACTGTTTGGTTTGGGGAAGTTAATAAATCAAATGGGAGTTGTATTGCCTTTGTTTGATTTTTTTAAGCTAGACCAATATCTCATTGCTCGTCTTGAGCCAAGTTTGGCTGTTAAAAAAGGCCTCGAGAGCTTAACGGTTTGCATTACGGTAAGAAACGAAAAAGCTAATATTGAACCAATTGTTAAATCCTTACCCATTGTCTGTCGCCAACAAGAAATTCTTTTTGTTGAGGGCCATTCCACTGATGGAACGAGAGAAGAGATAAAAAGGGTAATGAAAAAGTACCCTAGAAAAAATGTGAGAGTTGTTAGTCAGCCGGGTAAGGGCCAGGGTGATGCGATTAGGGTAGGTTTTAAAAAAGCGAAAAGTGACATAATCATTCTTTATGAAGGTGATGACACTTCAGACCCTAGGGATTTGAAATATTTTTATGGCGCGATGGCCAGCGGCAGGTTTGAATTTATTGAGGGTAGTCGATTCGTTTATCCGCTGGACAGAAAAGCAATGCCTTTTCTAAACAAACTCGGGAACATTTTTTTTGCTAAATGGTTTTCGTTCTTTTTGGGGCAAAGGATTACCGATGTTTTAAGCGGAATTAAAGCGATAACAAAGCGGGATTACAATAGGCTTTATGACCAGTGGGGTTTTTTGGGATTTGATGATCCTTTTGGCGATTTTGAACTGCTTTATGGTGCCGCTAGAATGGGGCTTAAATTTGGAGAAATACCCATGCGTTATTACCCTCGCGTTTACGGAGAATCAAAATCAAACGTTCTGACTCATGGGTCATACCTTTTAAGAATGGCTGCCAAAGGTTACTGGATTTTTAGAAATAACTAGTTTACAATTGCGGGCAGCATGAAAGTGCCTCAATTAGTACCCTGGATTGGGGAAGAAGAATATAAAGCCTTAGCTTCTTGTTTTGAAAATAACTGGATTACAGAGGGACCTAAAACAAAAGAGTTTGAAGAACGTCTTCTTGCTTTGACTGGAGCCAAATACGGAGTCTTTGCTCCAAACGGCACTTTGGCGATTTATCTTGGACTCCGTGCCTTGGGTATTGGTAGTGATGACGAAGTGATCGTGCCAGACTTCACTTTTATTGCTTCGGCAACTGCGGTTGAGATGACTGGAGCGATGCCGGTCTTTATTGACGTAAACAAGAAGAATTTTCAAATTGACCTCTCGGATGCTGACAGGTTAATTAATAAACATACTAGGGCAATTATGCCCGTGCATATTTACGGAGCGTCTGTTGATATGGAACCAGTGCTCAAGTTTGCTAGGAGATATAAACTCAAAGTTATTGAAGATGCTGCCGAGGCTATTGGGGTTTATCGCAACGGAGTTCACGCTGGGACGTTTGGTGACGTTGGCTGTTTTTCGTTTTTTGCTGACAAAACCATTACGACAGGAGAAGGTGGTTTTGTGGTAACCGACAACAAAGAAATCTACGAGAGCTTGTTGTACTTAAGAAATCAAGGAAGGATTGATCGAGGGAGTTTTATTCATCCTGAAATTGGCTATAACTTTAGAACCACTGACTTTCACAGCGCCTTGGGTCTTATTCAGCTTAGAAAACTAAAGAAAATTATAAAAAGAAAGCGAACAAATCTTGAGAGCTATAAAAAATTACTAAACGGTGTGGCCGAAGTAACGTTTTTTGAACCAGACGAGGGGTCAGAATGGGTTCCTTTCAGAGTCCCAATTTTGGCAAAACAAGCACATGACTTAATGAATTTTTTAGCCGAAAAGGACATTATGCCACGGGGTTTTTTTTACCCACTACACCGGCAACCAGCGTTTTTTTATCTTAAAAGTGAAGGGAGAGACCCGAGACTATATGACGATAGCAATTTTCCTAATTCTATATACGGTTATGAACATGGTGTTTGTCTACCCGTTTTTCCAACCCTCACCCCTGAACAAATTGGCTACGTTTGTGATACTATCAAGGAGTTCTACGGAGGGAAAAGAAACCTTTTTTATAAATATTATGACGTCCTCTTTAAGGACAAGAATTATGCCGGGGAGACAGATCAAATTTTTAAGATCTCCAATCACTATGGTTTAGGTAAAGCCAAAAAAGTTTTAGAAATTGGTTGTGGCACGGGTAATCATACGCTTCACTTAATGAAAGGTGGTATTAAAAAGCTTATCGCGATTGACACTGATCTAAAGATGGTTGAGATCTCTCAAAATAAAATCAAACGCTCCGGTAAAAAAAATGTTCGCGTTTTCCACACAAGAGTAGAGGAATTGGGGGAAAAGGGTTTTGATTTATCTCTGGCCCTTTTTAATGTAGTTAATTACCTTTCTGACGAAAGGGAACTGACCAGTTTTATGAAAGGCGTTGCCGACGCACTTTTATCAGGTGGGGTTTTTGTTTTTGATTGTTGGAACGGAGTCGCGGCTATCAAAGATCCACCGGGGGCGAAAGAGACCTCAGTTAAAAATGCTGGGGAGACAGTTAGTTGCCTTTTGACCTCTGAAACAGATTTATTTAACCAGGTGACAACTCTTAATTACAATATCAAAGTTACTAGAGGCGAAGAAGTAACTCAAAGTAGTTTTTCTTTTAATCAGACTCTTTGGACGCCGATGCAAATTAAAAGTGCGGTGAGCCGAGCTGGTTTGGAAATAGTTTCTGTTTCACCTTTAGGCCAGGTTGACCAGTCAGCAGCAGAAACTGACTGGAAAATTATGTTTTGTGTTCGGAAACCTCGATGAAGTCCTTGTCTTCAATATAAGGTCCGTTTTTAACCTCAAAAATCTCACAGTCCTCAAGGATGTGAAAGCCGTGACCACCATTAACAGTTAAGAGCGCTTGACCCTGTTTTAAATAAAGATACTTAAAGAATTTCTTATCTGGACCATATAAGTCAACCCGGACTTTCCCTTTCTTAACAACAAAACACTCTTGAAGACGCTGATTAGTGATTCTTTTTTTAGGCCGGTGAATATGGGCTTTTAAATAACTTCCTTTGGGGTGTCCTAAAGTTAAAAGGCCGAGTGGTTCTTGGGGCTCTGTGTGGGGGACAGAACCTTTTGAGAAGCGCGTGATCCGAATGGCGATGAGAGTGTTTTTGTAATAGAACTTCTCCAACATAGTTAGCTAAATATACCACGTTGAACTTCTGTTTTTATTCCAGCTTCGGCTTCTTTTTTGGCGAAATCATAATCGTGTTTAACCATGATTTCAGCCAGGCCTGAAAATGTGACTTTTGGTTGCCAATCCAAAAGCTTCCTAGCTTTACTGGCGTCGCCCAAAAGAATGTCAACATCTGCTAGTCTGAAATAGACAGGATCTACTTCTATGACTACCTTGTTGGTTTTGCGGTCAATACCTTTTTCATCAAGACCACTACCCTCCCAGACAAGGTCCATGTCGAGATATTTCCCGACTTCCTGGATAAATTCTCTCACCGTATGTGTTTCACCGGTCGCAATTACGAAATCGCTTGGTTTATGATATTGGAGGATTCGCCAAATGGCTTCGACGTAATCTTTGGCATACCCCCAATCGCGCTTGGCGTCAAGGTTTCCCAGCTTCAATGTATCCATAATCCCCAACTTGACCCTTGAGAGTCCTAAGGTTATCTTTCTGGTAACAAAAGTAAGACCTCTTCTGGGTGACTCGTGGTTGAAAAGAATGCCATTTGAGGCAAACATATTGTAGCTGGCGCGATAGACCCTGGTAATATAGTAGGCAAAAACTTTGGAGGCGGCATACGGGGATTGAGGATTAAAAGCTGTTTTTTCATTTTGTGGTGTTTCTAAAACCTTACCAAACATTTCAGAAGAGCTGGCTTGGTAATATTTCGCCGGAATCTTGAGGTCTCTGATTGTGTCGAGAAGTCTTAGAGCTGCTAGACCAGTAACATTGGCAGTGTATTCCGGTACAGCGTAGCTCACGTGGACGTGACTTTGAGCCCCCAAATTGTAAATTTCATCTGGGTCGATTTTGGTAATGATTCTTGCCAGGTTTGAACTTTCCGATAAGTCTCCATAGACTGTAGCGAACTGGGGGAAATTAGGATTATCAAAAATGTGGTCTATCCTTTGGGTATTAGAGCCGCTGGTTCTCCTTTGCAACCCATAAACCTCATAGCCTTTTTCTAACAAAAGTTCAGCCAAATAAGAACCGTCTTGCCCGGTGACGCCGGTGATGAAAGCTCGCTTCATGACTGGTTAGGAATATAACACATTTGGCCTTATTGTAAAAATTTAATTTTTTCGCCGGCCCGATATTTATCGGTTAAATCAACAACTCTCCCTTTTTTGGAATCAAAGCTTGCCTTTTCTCTTTCATAATCGTAATCAAAGACGAAAACGTTTTCACTTTGTCTCCTGTATTCTTCTTCCCACCCGGCCAGTGGCAAGGCAAACTTAAAACCTTTGGGTGCATAAAAGAGTTTAATTAAAGGGTTTGGCCAGCCCAGATAAGAGGGAGCCACCATGATTGACTCAGGGGTGAACTGGCTCGAGATTGACTTGGTGTAGGTCATAAATCTTCTCATCATTTCAGATGAATATTGGATCGAATCAATATGCTTGTTGATGAGGGTAGAATTATAAATAACATAAGTTGTTAGTGTAGCCAAAGAAACGACTAGATATAATTTTCGTTTTTTGTGAAAAACAGTATGGAGAATAGTTGCTAAGACTATTGAAAGAAAAATGGTCGATGGAAAAAACTGCCTGCTTTGGCCGATACCCTTAAAAACGTCCAATTTAACGTCAATGTAAGTATAAAGGAACATAATAGCTAACATCCCCAGTAGACTTGTTAAGTAAAGTTTTGTTAATCGACTGCCATTTTTACGAATAAAAAAGATTGCGCCAAAATAAATGCCTAGCAGCAAATAAGTGGAGGCGGCGATCACTTTGGTAAAAGGGTAAGTAAGTGGGCCTTTGGGCCAATATTGTCCGGCCAATTTAATGAAGTCAGGCGGCAAACTGATCACAGAAACTTGATAAATAGTTTTTTGCACGACCCTATCCTGAACAAGCATATGTTTTACAGGGTTTGTTTTAGGTTTTTGCCCATCTTCGCTGTTGAATATTAAACTGATTGCAATAAAAGGGATGGTAAGCACGATACCCAAAAACAAGCTTTTTATTTTTGTTTTGCTGCCGATAAATTGCACTAAGGGGAGAATCACAAATACCGGTAGCAAGAAAGTGGAAAAATGAGCCAAAAAGACAGCACTTATAAAGAGGGCCACTGAGGCCAGGTAGAACTTAAATTTCCTCTGGTGAAAGAACTTCTCTAGGTAGTAAAAGGAAATAATGGTGGGAATAAGACCAGGGATCCTCTGGACAAACCATTGATATTGGCCCGCGGCCGTCATTCCGAAAGAGCTAATGTAGTTTGCCAGGAGAAAAACTGTGGCCGTGAATCCCAAAAGCGCGCTTTTGGTTATTTTGGTAACGACCAAAAAGAAAGTCGTATGTAAAGTAGCCATAGTTAACAAGAGAAAAAGTTGGTAGAGGCGGATATTGTCGCCAAAAATTGGCGGAAGGATATCAAAAATTATTTTAGCAAAGATATCAAGTTGCTCAAAAGGTTTTAAGTTGTCCAACTTGGAAAAAAAATCTTGAGCTCGATCGAAGTAGTAATAGCCCTCACCCAAGAATACTTGGTCCAAGATTTTGTGCCAAAGGAAAAAGTCCAAGGCAAAAATAAGGGCGATGGCTAAAAAAAGTTTGCTTTTACTCATCACTAATTTTTAGGATAATGCTAGAATAGCGATTATGGGAAAACTTACAATCTTTTTACGTAAAAATCAATGGCTGTTTCTAATATTGGTTTTGGCTGCCCTATTACGGTTCATCGGCACCAAACCAGGCTATAATCCTTTCCACCCGGACGAACCGATTTTAACCGGCAAGGCAATGCAGATAATTAGGACGGGGGACTTGGACCCCGGCCGCTATGACTATCCGGCCTTGCCGATATATATTGACTATCTTTTCTTTAAATTTTTTTTTATCCCCATATCTTGGCTGTTGTATTATTTAAAACACGTTCCTGACATTGTCGACGGGGTAGTTCACATCCCCCCCAGTGCTTTGGAAGTCAAGCGCTTGTTTCAGGTAGAAATATTAGGGGTCAGGGATATTAACGCCTTGTTTTGGGGGAGATATGTCGTGGCCTTATTTAGCGTGGGGAGTGTTTTTCTGACTTATCTTTTAGGAAGTAAACTGTTCAACAAAACCGTGGGACTCATTGCCGCTTTTTTGTTGGTTTTTAACTTTAAACACGTGGCCAATTCCCACATTAATTTACCTGACATTTATAATGCGTTTTTTTTACTTGCCTCATTAGTTGCTAGCGTTACCCTGTGGCAAAAACCGACAAGAAGAAATTACCTTCTGGCCGGTATTGCGGTGGGCCTTTCTTTAGCGACAAAGTACCAAATTTTCGCTCTCTTTCCTTTTGGTTTGGCACACCTTTATCACAAAAAACTCTTTACCCCCGTTTTCATGGCTTCTGTCTTGATGATTCCTTTGGTATTTTTACTGATTAACGCCTATTTTTTCATAAATATTGAGGTTGCGTTGACTTGGTTAGTGAGCATTTCTGGCCGCTATGCCGTCGGTACAAATAAGCTGAACCTGTTTCCGCTTTCCTATCTTTATCATATCGATTACGGACCGGTTGAACTGGGGGCAGCCATCCTTGGAATAGTGTTGGTGCTAATCAAGTTTTTTAAAAAAGGGCTATTCCTCCTTGCTGTTGTTGTCCCTTTTGTCTTTTTCTTTTTTTACTACACAAGCGGGGGATTGTTTGTCAGAAACTTTGTTACCATTACCCCGGTTTTTTTGATCTTTGCCGCCTTTAGCATTTGGAGAATAGCCCCATCGAGGTTAGTTTTGGCGCCTTTAGTGTTGGGGGCGATCCTTGTTCCTGCAAAAAACAGTCTTCTTAATTCTTATTATTACACCAAACCTTGGAACTATGATGTGTTAAAAGATTGGCAAAAGCAGAATCTGCCGGACAGCATAGCTGTTGCTGCGCACCCTTTTGATCCAATAGTTGGTCCGACCCATATTGTTCGGTCCGAGTTTGAAATAAGCGGCAACTACTCCCTGAACGAACACAAGGAGGCGGGAGCTGATTGGGCTTTAGTTAATTTGATGTGGGCTGCCAACCCCTTTTATTTCTGGATGGGCTATGGCTTGGATGAGATAGCACTTTTTTGGGATAAACCACTAGATGAGTTGCGTAACATGTATCACGGCCTGGCAACCGAAGAGCTTTTGCGCTATCAAGTCTTTTCGGCCGTTAAGCCCTGGCAAGCTCCGGAGTTTAATTACGTGATGGTCAAATTACCGGATTGGCCTGAGACCCGGATGACGGTCATCAGAACATTTGATTTTAGTACCGATGCCCAAGGATGGAGTTCTGGCTACGACGCCCAGGTTGGCAACGCCGCCAAGGGCTCATTGGGAGTGGAGTTGATGGGGGCAAGGTTCCCCTTTCAGCGCATAGTATCCGAACCAATGGAGGTTAAGTCCAGCCATCTCTATAAAGTAACGGGTTATCTCAAGACACAGATTCTCCTTGCATCAGACCAAAGAGACGGTACGCTGAGAATTGATTTTTTTGATTCAAATCCCGAGAATGGTAAAGTGGGAGTCATCAGTTCAGTTTCCTCACGTGTCTGGGGATCCGATGACTGGATAGCAAAGCAAGTAATTGAACGAGCACCGGATAGCGCAAGATTTATGACAGTTAGTTTGCAAGTAGGATCGTCGGGAAGGACTAAAGTGTGGGCAGACGATATTGTAGTGGAAGAATCGGTTTCAGAGGTTGAAGACCCGACCTTGCAACCGCCTTATATCAAAAAACCAATTGACTTGAATCTGCTTTATTTTAATTCCATTGGTAATCTATGAGACGCTATACATTATACTTACTGATCATCGTCCTTGTTTCTTATGGCCAGATGTTGGGCATGGGTGTCTGGAAGGATGATAACGCGATTTTTTTTAAATTCAATCATATCAATGAACCAGCTGGCTTTTTTGGTACCGGTTTATTAGGCCAAGGACCTTACCGATTTTCGATTACGCCTTATTGGTTTATCTATAAATTGGTTGGTTATGAACACGTTTGGGCCTACTACTTATTAATTTTGATTTTTTATTTTCTGATTACTTACTTGGTTTATAGGGTTTTCTCCAAACTAATCTCTCCGACGGGCGGAAAACTTGCTGGCTTTCTCTTTGCGACCGGCTTTGTGGCTTCCGAAGGATTTTATTGGTTAGCCAACGCGATGTTGGCCGATGCGAGCATGGTTATCGACCTTCTGGTGTTGCTTTGTTACTTCATTTATTTGCGCAAAAAAAGAGTGCTTTATTATTTGTTAGCCATTGGTCTTTATTGGCTTGTCTCTTTTCTGGTACCTTTGAGGAATTATTATTTTTTTGCTGTTATCTTGCTTTTCGAATTAATATATGCTGGCTTTAAAAATTTACCCCGGCTCATCCCTTTTGGGCTAGTTTTTTATCGCTATGTTTTAGTCAATCTGGACGCACGGGCGTTTTCACTAAAAGACTTTTTTATTTCCCTTGTTGGCGGGAATTGGTACTTAACGCAAGGGTTTTTATCCTCGGTTGCCAGCTTAGTTGTTCCTGATTGGTTTACCTTTTGGTTATTTGACCATCTTGACCGGCAGCTGATTACACTTGGAGCCCTTTTGGTAATTTTTATTTTCTATTATTTGCTTTTTAAAGGTAAAAGAAGGGGCCTGATAAAGATTACCTTGTTCACCCTTGCCAGTATCCTTTGGGTTGTTATTTCCAAAACTATCTATTCAACCCCGGTTTTGATTCTTAGCCCAGCAAGGTTGTTTATCATTAGATTGGGTGGTTTGATTGCTCTTTTGACAATTGCGCTTCTACTGTCATTAGACAAGAAGTTAAAAGGTCATTTTCTCTTTTTCACTTTCTGGTTTGTAACCAGTGTTGCCGTTTATACTTTTTATGAACCGACGGCTTACCTGGGTACGACTCATCGCTATTTTGCCCACTCTTTGGTTGCCTTGGTCGGAGTTTTAGCCGTTGTTTTCGTGGCGTTAAAACCCCAAGAGGGTTTTTGGCCCAAGTTGGCCAAAGGGATGATTATCTTTTGGGGAATCAGTAATCTGGCGAGCTCTGTGATTTATCAAAATAAAATCTTGAAAGAGAGGAGTATCCCGGTCAGCAATTTTTATTGGCAACTCAAGCAACACGTCAGCGAAGTTGAGGTTGGGGACGTTTTTTATTTTGATGTGGCCCGCGAAGTAGCTCCGTATTATGGCGATGCATTTAAGGTTTCCTCGATGCCCAATGAGACCGCTATTGCCTGGCGCTATGGGGTAGATAGGAACGACCTCAAGCTTTTTGATAAATTTGAAGATTTTGTTGCCTGGGTTAGTGAAAACGACCTCGCTCAGGAGCAAGTTCACACGTTTTTTTATTCAAAGGAAGGGTTGGTAGATACCTCCGAGAAAACTTGGAAATTTTTGCAAGGCCGGGATGGTTTTATTGATGTGGAACTAAAGACGGTACAAGAAGACGGGTTGATGGTGTTTTCTGGCGAACCGATTGAATCTATTACACCAATTGAGTTGGAACTGGTTGCCAGGGCCCTGCCAAAAACAGTTTCCCAAATTAGTTTCCCTTTTGGTGTCGTCGGTAACTCAGTTGCCGAGGATCCGCAACTGCGTTTGGCAGCTTTTGATTACCAAAGACAGAAACAGTCTTTAATGGCAGGTGCAAGTGTGACTACTAATAGCGTCTGGTTTGAGGACGTTGCGGATCATTTGATTGACGGCGACCCCAATAGTGTTTGGCGCTCGCACCGTATCATGTGGTCTAAGGAACACAATGCTAATTTGACACTTAACTTGGGTAGAGAGGAGCTGATTAGTGGCTTTGTTTGGTTTAATGCTTACTCCAACAACTCTCCAACCAAATACAGCGTGGAAGTTTCCTTGGATGGCCAGAATTGGCAGCAGGTTGATGCTAAGGAAAGCCAGAAGCGAATTGAACCTGCAGATATGCAGGTTATAAGTTTTGGTCCCCAAAGAGTCAGGTATGTTCGGATGATTATTTTTAAATCTTTGAGTGACGATTCACCGGGGATAGCCGAAGTTTGGGTAGTCCCGGCAGGCTTTGAAAAATTGGATATTAATCAAACAGAATCGTTTCTTGCCCAACCATTCGTGCTTGTTCCAGACAATCAAAGTTATATTTTTACTTTGGAGAAAGTGGGTTACGTTGGCCGAGCTGACATTTATTGGCAAGACAATCAGAGCAAAGAATGGGTGACCGCATTTGGTTCTAAACTAGAGCCTGTTTATGATTCTTTTCCCCGTTTTTATCGGGTTTTTGTTCCAGCCAGGGGCACCGAAATTGAAAAAATAAAAATAGCTAATCTGACTATACCGGGGGAGATCAAAGTAACTAGTGTAAGATATAGGCACCTTCCCCTGAAGGAGATTTTGGCAAAATGAAAAAGCTCAAGATAATTGTTGTCATGCCGGCCTACAACGCCGAAAAGACCCTCAAAAAAACCTATCGGGATATTCCCAAGGGACTGGTGGATGAAATTATTTTGGTGGACGATGGTTCAAAAGATAAAACTGTTGCCTTGGCCAAAAAACTGGGCATAACTGTTTTTGAACACCCCAACAACTTGGGTTACGGCGGTAATCAAAAGACTTGCTACTGGGAAGCCCTGCAGCGAAACCCCAACGTGGTGGTAATGCTTCATCCCGACTATCAATATGACTCCTCTTTAATTGGCGAGCTGGTGCGGCCAATTATCCAAGGCAGATTTGATTATATGTTTGGCTCGAGGGTTAGGACCAGAAGGGAGGCTCTGGAGGGCGGGATGCCGGCGATTAAATACTTTGTTAATAGGATATATTCTTTGATTGCCAATTTGGTCATGGGAGTAAATTTTACAGAGCACATGTCGGGCCTGCGAGCCTACTCGGCTAAAGCTCTTAAAAAAGTTCCTTTCCAGCGGTTTTCAAATGATTTTGTTTTCGACCAGCAGTTTACCGTTTCCGCGATTGTGAAGGGGCTTAAGATTGCCGAAATCCCCATTCCGGTAAGATATTATGAGGATTCTTCTTCGATTCAGTTTTGGCGTGGGGCAAAGTTCATGCTCGGTTCATTTTGGACATTATTTCTATTTGTCTTGAGCAAATTTAATATTTACACCTCCAAAATTTTTAAATAACTATGGTAAGCAAGAAAAGTCCCAAAGTTTCGATTATCATTCCGCTTTATGTCGACACCCCCAGATTTTATAAGGATTTGAAAAAATTCGAGAAACTTAATTATTCAAACTACGAGATAGTTGTCGTTAGTGATAAAAAGATTGAAATAAAAGATCTGAAGGCAAGAGTTTTAATAACAGGAAAGAAGCGCACGGGGCCAGCGGAAAAGCGGGACATTGCTATTGCCCAAGCTAAAGGAGAAATTTGCGCTTTTATTGATGACGACGCCTACCCGGATCCGAATTGGTTAAAAAATGCTGTGGTCCATTTTCGCCATCCGCAGATTGCGGCGGTCGGTGGGCCGGGGGTAACCCCGAAAGAAGACTGCTATTGGGAACAATTAACAGGGCTTGTTTATGGCTCATTTTTCTGCGGTGGTTTGGCGCGGTACCGTTTTGTCCAGGGTAACATGCAATTTGTCGATGATTACCCGGCTTATAATTTAGTCGTCAGGAAGGATGTATTGGAAAAGGTGGGGGGTTATGGTAGTCATTTCTATGGTGGTGAAGACACTTTTTTGTGTCTCAAAATCATAAAAAAGGGATACAAAATTCTTTATGATCCGGAAGCTGTAGTTTATCACCATCGCCGCGCCTTGTTTATTCCATATCTTAAACAAATTGCAAACGTTGGCCTACATCGGGGTTATTTTGCCAAGCGCTTTCCCGAGACGTCACTAAAGCCGATGTATTTTTTGCCCTCTGTATTGGCGTTAGGTTTTATTCTCTTACCGTTTATTAACTCACCCATCTTTTTTGGAGCCACGGGGCTGTTTTTGTCGGTTGGATTAGTATCTGTAATCTCAAAAACCAATCTCCAGAATTCATTACTGATTTCAGTGGGGATAATTGTTACCCACCTTATTTATGGCATCAACTTCATCAAGGGGTTACTGGTGAGTGATCTTGAAAGGTAGGAGTGGGTTTTTGCATGTTGGCTCTGATGATTTCGCCGCTGTCTGGGCCGCAGTTCATAAGAAGATCAACTACTGACATGCCCGGAATGAAATCGCCTTGGAATTGGGAATATACAGGGTGAGTGAATTGATGCCAAAGGAGAGTTAGATTTGCTTCTCTAAATTTTTCTGGATCAATGTAGCTACTTGTGCCTTTAACGGTAACATAGGTGGTTGCGCCAAGTTCTTTGGCAATTTCGATTAATCGTTGATTTTTATCTTCAAAGCTGGTGCCAGTTTTAAGCTGCGATGCCAAGACAATTTTGGTTTTGACCCCGAGTTGCTTGTTAAGAAATCGAATGATAGCCGTGTCCAGATCGGCCAAATTCGTCCACTCTTGACAATAGAGATCCTCAAAAAAATCGGCATATCTTTGGAAATACGGAGCGCGGGCGTAATTTAAGAGAATTGCTTTCCAGTGGTCTTGGGCCCAGTGTCGGGAGTTGTCAATTCTGGTATCCATGTACCATTGATCTCGTTGCCCTTTAGTCGTCACTGGTACCGTTAGCCACTGCCAGCCATTGGGGTGAGAAGCGCTTCTGATCCTATTTCGATTTCCATAATGCCTTCTTTCATATTGAACGTTATCGTAGATAGCGTGGGCGTCCGCTTGTAGGAGCTGATCAAAGTAAACAATGCCTGGGAGGTAGGCTGGCTGTCGGATACTGACGATTCTTTCCGGTCTTTCCGGCATAGGTTAATTTTGTTCCATAAGTTCATTTAAGTACTGTCCCGAAGAATCTCCCCAAGCAAAGGATTGCCAATCGGGACAGTTGTAGCAAAGTACCCCTGATTGTATATTATGATTTATATGGGCTTCTCGGAGCGTTTTCAACCTTTCACCGCTCCAGATTTCTTGGATGGTTTGGTCATTGATGTTTCCTAGCATGGCTGATTCCCTTCCCCACCCCAGGGGACAAAAATAAACATCGCCCTTGTGGCTTACAACCAGCCGATCCCAGAGAATTCGGCAGGGAATTCGGTCGGGACTGTTTCCGATATCATTTCTCCCCTCCATAGGTACATATCCGGCCACAGAATGGAGTGGTCTGACATAAACACGATCAACTTTGTCTTGCCAAAGCTCGAAAAAGTCGGGAATCTCATTGTGTGTTTCCGGCTGGTCGATCATGCTGACCAACACTTTTGTTTTGGAATTATCTTCTTGAATTTCTTTCCTTAACTCTAAAAAACGATTGACGTGCCCGACTACTTTATCATAATTTGAGTCCAATCTAACCAAGTCATAAGATTCTTTAGTTGCAGCATCCAGACTAAAATCCATAAAGTCAACCTCGGCTTCGAGAAGTCCTCTCATTACTCTTTCTGACATAACCAATCCTGAGGTAATAAGTCTGACCGTAATTCCTTTCTCGGTTGTGGTTTTGATCATCTCAGGCAGGGCGCGGACTACGAGTGGTTCACCATCGCCGGTGATGGTGAGAATTGTTTCCTGAGGAATTTGGTCGGTTAGTTTTTTGAAAAGATCAAGAGACATGTCTCCAGGACGATATTCTGGCTGGACGCGCAAGATCGGTACAGGACACCTAATACAACTCAGGGGGCATCTGTTGGTAACATCCAGAAGTATTTGCCCGGGAGCAGCTGTTAGTATCAATTCTTTTTCTGTCGGCCAACGAAGCTCGTTTTCTGTCATGAGCAGTTACTGTAGCAGAATTCTCGAACAACTTCAATTACTTGATCTTGCTGATTATCTGTCATTTCGACAAATAGAGGTAATATAAGAAGTTGGTCAAATGTTTTCTCGGCAACGGGTAAGTTGACTCTTCCAAACTTTTCAACAAAATATGGTTGTAGATGATTAAGATCGTAGCGGATGATTGTTTGGATTCCTTTTTTATCAAGGTAAGCTTTTAAATCGTCTCTTTTCCCATTTTCGACTTGCATTGGGTAAAAAAAGGGGACGGTTTCTTCCAAATTTAAGTCAAGTAATTTAAGTCCAGGTATTCCACAAAGCGCTTCTTGATAACAAGCTGCAATTTGGCGTCTCTTTGGGACATACTGACTTTCAAAACGCTCCAACTGGGCTAGGGCGATGGCCGCATTCAGGTTTGGCATGTGGTAGCGAAAACCCCGCCCTTTAACTTGCAAGTTTCTAAAGCCAAGATTGCTCATTGGTCCAAGAAGCTCGGCAACTTCTGAAATATTTGTGGTTATCGCCCCACCTTCAACAGCGGTGACGTTTTTAATATGGTCAAAGCTGAAGCAGGTCATGTGTCCCAAATTTCCGATCGGTTTCCCATGATAAGTAGAACCAAAAGCGTGGGCCGCATCTTCAACTACCCACAGGTCGTGTTCTTGGGCAATTGTCAGAATCCTATCCATATTACAAGCTTCTCCCCTGTAGTGAACGGGTAGAATGATTTTTGTTTTGGAGGTAATTCTTTTGGCCGCGTCATCTGGGTCAAGATTTAAAGTTGACTCTTCTATATCACAAAAGACTGGTGTAAGGCCGGCGTTCACTATAGCTTGAACAGAGGCCGCAAAGGTTTGGGTAGGGACGATTACTTCATCACCCGGCTTTGCGACTCCTAGTTCGACACAAGCCTCAAGGGCAAGATGCAGGGCCGCGGTTCCGGATTGAACAGCGAAGACATACTCTACTCCGACTCGACTTTTAATTTCCTGTTCGAATTGGTCAGTAAGTTTTCCGCGGCCGGTCCAGCGGGATTCAAGCACACGAGCTAATGCTTTGATTTCTTCTTTATCAAAATGAGGTCGTTGTGTAGGAATTCGATCTGCTGACATCTGCTCTCAGCGAGCAGTGTATCAAATTCATGGTAAAATACCAATGATGTCAAAGAAAATAAAATTACCAAAGGTATCAATAATTGTCTTGACGCTTAATGAAGTGGGTTATTTGGAGAAGTGCCTAAAGTCGGTAAGACGACAGTCTTATCCCCAAAGTAAGGTTGAGATCGTGGTGGTTGACAATGGCTCTGTTGATGACAGTGTCGAGGTGGCAAAATCTTTTGGAGCCAGAGTATTTGTCAACAAGAAAGGAGACGTTTATCGAAATTGGGCCATCGCTCTTCATAAGGTAACCGGTGACTTTGTCTACATGATAGATCAGGATATTGAGCTTCGGGGAAAAAACTTTTTTCAAAAAATGCTCAAGCCAATGCTCAAAAATTCTGAAGTTGTGGCAAGTTTTACGAGGAAGTACCCTAGAAAGGACCAATCGTGGGTCACACGGTTTATTTCTTATCACCCGGCCCAATGCGATCCGTTGTATGAATACCTCACTCCGGCCGTTGAAGAAAGTTTCCTGGGGGAAAAACCTGGGTACACTTTGTGCAAGTTTAAGCTTGGCAAAGTACCACCGTTTGGGAGAATGTTTTATCGGTTAAGCTACTTGAAACAGACATCAAACTGGAAACAAAAAAGAGTTTTTGATCACGGCTTAATTGTCGGGTCCATCAAAAGCGGTTTTGATCTTTTTGCTTATGTCCCTCAAGCTGGCTTATATCATCATCATGCCAGAAACTTAAGCCATCTTCTTCAAAAAAGAGTTAGGAATTTGCAAATGCATTATTTTCCGGAGAATGAAACCAGCGAATACCGGTGGCTTGATGTGGGAAACAGGATGGATATTTTGAAGATAGCTTTCTGGGCCATCTACGCAAATCTTTTTGTTCCGGCCTTAATCCGTGGATTTATTAGATTTTTGAAATACAAAGATTGGGTGCTCCTTATGGAGCCGTTGATAACCATTACTACGACTGACGTAATCTTGTGGCATTTTTTGAAAAACAAGGTTGGTCAAGATATGTTAAAAATAGCGTTTAAGACATTAATAACTGGCAGTTCTAAAAATACCACGGGCTCCTTTGGACGACAATAGAAATGATACTAGAACAAAGATATTACAAGAAAAGGCCAAAACACGTTTTGGCGAGTAAGATTATAAACGCGACTGTATTTGAAGTTTTGGAATTGGCGAGAAAATATTTAACCAAAGACACCAGAAACATTGATTTGTTGGATGTTGGTTGTGGCTCGGGGGAGTACGCCTTCAAATTTGAAAAATTTGTTAAAAAAGTAGTTGGAGTCGAACCATACATCCCAATTTATGAAAAGGCCGTCGAGCAGCGGGCTAGATATAAATCTTCTGTTATTTTGATCAATAAGAAAATTGAGGCGTACCAAACAAATCATAGATTTGATGTTGTTGTTAGCCAGAACACAATTGAACACATGTCCAATGCAAAAGAGTCTTTTGAGAAAATATTTAAACTTATGCGCCCCGGGGCAGTGTTATACTTGACTGCCCCCAATAAGCTTTGGCCAATTGAGCAGCACTATCATCTACCATTTCTGGCCCTATTACCCCTTAAGTGGGCCAATGCATATATGAGGATAACAGGAAAAGGTGATTCGTATGAAGACTGCTCTTATTCACTTTCTTATCGTGGCATACGGAATTTTTTTGACCAGTTTCCTTGTGAATATCATTTTGTGGTTCCCAAAAGTAGTGACGTGGGGTATTTAGGGTGCGGCGAAGGCGGGATTTGGTATAAATTTATCCTTAGCGTGGGTATCAGGTTAATTAGATTTAATTCATTTTTTTGGAGTTTTTCTAAAGGCTTTGTACTAGTTGCGATTAAAAAATGAATCCTTTCTACCTAAACCCGAAGCACCACTTTTACTTGGTTTATGAGAGTCTGGGGGCCAAAAATGCGAAAGTTTTGGATATTGGTTTCGGTGACGGAGAGTTTATACAACATCTAGACAAAAAAATTAAAAGTGTGTATGGGTATGATGTCAATAAAAAATCGGCTCTTGAGTTTCAGAAGAAAAACCCGTCGGTTAACATAAAATTTGGTAAAGTCGGTTCAAAACTCCCCTATAAAGACGCTTTTTTTGACGCGGTTTTTTTGCTGCACGTTTTAGAACATGTTGACGATGAAGATGTAATCACTCAGGAAATTTATCGCGTCATAAAGAACAAAGGCGCATTGTATTTGGCATCGCCCTATAAAGGTTTATTTGCTTGGGCAGATATGGCAAACCTAAGATATAATTTTCCGCTGATTCATAAATTGTTTGGAAAAATATTTTATGGCAAAGAAAAATTCGCAGAGCTGTTTGAAGGACAGAAAAGGAGCTTGTTTGGAGACTCCTCTCGTCAGAGGAATTCTCATTACCATTACAAAGAGGAAGAAATAAAAAAACTGTTGGATGGGCGGTTTAAAATTGAGAAGTTTTACAAATATTCTTTGCTCCAGCCTTTTTTGTTCTCAATCTGGAATATTTTGTTTTTGCTGTTTGGCAAAGTGCCCTATTTATTAAAAAAGATAGTTTGGTGGGATAACAAACTTAAAATGGGCGAGCTAGCTTATAACTTTTTTGTAGTTGCCAAAAAAATATAGAAAATACTTAAGGTCCATTAGAGAAAACGATTTATTTCTTTTTTTGAATTTTCTAATATCGGACGGGCTGGGATACGAAAAGTATTGTTTTTTATTTGGGGCAAATCTTTTTACGATCTTGTTTTTATTCAGATTATTCAACGCCTCGATTGTGGCTTGAATACTTTCCTGGAAAGCAATTACGTAGTTGGAAAATAAAGAATTCTTGTAATTACGCGAAATTGCTTTTTGATAAATGATGTCTCCTTGATCAACTTTTTCTACCATTATGTGAATACTGACGCCGAACTTTTTTTCGTTGTGGTACATCGCCCAAAATACAGGGAGCACGCCGCCATATTTTGGCAAAAGAGCCGAGTGCCTATTTATACAAGCTATTTTTGGCAAATCCAGCAGTTCCTTTCCGAAGATCTGACCGCAAGAAGATAAAATTATATCGGGTTCAAATTTTTTAATGTGCCTAAGATGTGATTTGGCATTGACATCTTTGATTTCAAAATATTTTATTTTGTATTTTTGGGTAATTAGCTTAAGCGGGCTTGACTTTTTTGCTAATACGCTTGAGACTCCGATTGCTAAAAAGCCCAACCAACCCCAGAGATTTAATTGACGAGTTAAAAAGTTGATGAAAGATTTTCTTCTTTCGATCACCTGAGTTACCCCCACGACTTTATATTTTTGGTTATCGAGAAGTCTTAAAACTCCGGCAAAATAGCGGGGGTGAAAAAGATTTTCGTTTGTAAGAATGAAATATAAGTGTTTTTTTGATCTCATCTTAAGTTTCTCTGACAAAGTCAATCATTTTCAAAAATTTATGCCGGGATAGTAAGTATTCAAGCATGTCTGATACGTTTTTCTTGTATGGTAAATAAAACGGGTTTTTTAAAAAACTTTCTTTTTCGTCTGG